>Ga0315310_10000277_pt1 | contig 32983 bp, 29 predicted proteins | sample TDP5_MG_FD_203630 | JGI IMG/M metagenome (GOLD analysis project Ga0315310, IMG submission 203630) | Freshwater sediment microbial communities from Lake Towuti, South Sulawesi, Indonesia - TDP5 | ecosystem: Environmental > Aquatic > Freshwater > Lake > Sediment | place: Indonesia: South Sulawesi...
GCCCAGATGAGAAAAAGCGTCAGGGGAATCACAATGGGTGATAATAGCAGAAATAAAATCCCCAGTCCGATTAAAATTATTTCCATTTTTCTTCCTATTATAAGTATAGGGGAAAAATCTCAATTGTCAAGAGGTGAATAATGTCGGTTGAACGTCTCGGTATCGAAATCGAAGCCATTGTCAAGGAACTCGGTCAGCTCAAATCATTAGTCAGTGGTCTTCAACAGGTTCAACAGAATGCCGGTCTTGCCCAGCAGAAAATGAACGAATTCCAGAAACAGACCGAGGCATTGCGCACCGCTCGGGAAAGTTTTCAATCCTTGAATCTTGTCGGTGCTGAAATGATGGCGGTGGGTGGTGGTATTCTGGCAGTCTTCCGCAATCTGGGCAAAGGCTTCATTGATGCCGCCAGCGAGAGCAATAAATATCGGCTCACCCTGGAAACGCTCTTCAAAAGTCCAGAAAGAGCCGAAGAAGAACTTGCCTGGGCTGAAAAATTTGCCGACTTGACTCCCTACGCACTCCGAGATGTAGTGAAAGGTACAGTCATCTTTCGCTCATTCGGTCTTGATGCGAGAAAATATTTTGGCATGGCCGGTGATATGGCTGCCGCATTCGGCGGCGATGCCGCTACACTCCAGAGCGCCGTAATAGGCGTGGCGAAAGCCATGGCGTCAGGTGCTGGTGCAATGGATATCCTCAGGGAAAGTTTTGGCATCACCGGCGACCAGCTCAAAAAATTTGGGTGGAAAGGCAAAAATGATATCGCTGGTTTTCGCAAGGCACTGGAACAACTGCTCACCGAGCGTTTTGCCGGTGCAATGAAAAAGCAGTCCGAGACCTTCGGTGCTTATCTGGAAGGGCTTCGTGACTATTGGCGCAAATTTCAGACCGAAATCGGCAGACCCCTGCTTGCTGCGATCACCCCGGATATTGCCCAATTGTATGCACAAATCAGAAAACTTTTTGAAACCCGCCAAATCCAAAAATGGGCAAACGTGGTTAAAGATATTTTTCTTGGTATCTATAATACAATTAAAAATATTTTCGAGCTCATCGGCCCGCCCCTCAAATTACTCTTTGAAATGCTCACCAAACATCCAGAGATTGCCAAAGCTGCCGGCAAATGGTTATTTCTCGGGGGTGTCTTCACCACCCTTGCCGGTGGTGCGTTATTCTTCACTGGTATGCTCGGTCAGACAATCATTTCCATTCTCCAGCTCCGGCTCAATCTTTTGAAACTTCCTGGAGTTGCCGGCAAAGTTTTCAGTGGTATGGACAAAAATATTCTCGGCGTTTTGCGAAGCGGCAAATCACTTCAATCCGCATTTGGTTCTCTCGGTTCTTCCCTTGCCAGTATCGGCGCGCTTGGCGCCAGTGCCTTCATTGGCTGGCAAATCGGTCGCGCAATCGGCGAAATCACTGGTCTGGACAAAGTAGTCCAGGATCTCTATGGTCATCTCTTCTTTGCCCGTGAATTAAAAATGGAAAAGTGGTATGCGCTTGGTGGCAAAGAACAACTGGAAAAAATCCGGCAATGGCGCAAAGATTTGGGTTTGGGATTTGTTGAATGGAAAGGTTATTACAAAGATATCCAGAATGTGACTGGCTGGGCAGAAAAATATGGAACACGTGAAGCCTTATTGCGCCGATTGGAATTAGAAGAACGCATTCTTTCCCGCCAATTTGGCGAAGCAAAAAAAGTGCATAAGCCCGAAATTCCCGGCATTCCCCCTCCGCCCGAAGTCACCAGGCCCTACGAAATCACTGCCGAAACCCGCCCTGAGATTGACAATTACTATTATACAATTCATTTTGAACGTGATTCAGTGCAAATCAACACCCTTGAACTCACCCCCGAAAAATTTCAGAAGGCATTGTTTGAATTTTTCAAACAGCATTCCCTGGCACCGCAAACCCCATAATATGAATCCTCTGGAACTACTCTTCCGCAAGGGCAACCAAACTATCTTTCTGCCCCAAATTTTGCTCAAACTCGGTGACCTTGACTTCATCGTCCCGGTCAGTATTTCAATTTCTCTGCGTAAAAAAATCGTCATCACTGAAATCTATGGAGCTGACTTTTCCGTGAAAGAAGATTTTGGTTGTTCTGATTTTCAAATCCGCATTGATGGCCGAATCGGCAATACCGATTCCTCGGTTGGTGCCAAAATCTGTGGCATCAACAAAAATGTGAGTGCCCTGGATTTTTTTGTGAAACTGATTGCGCTCTACAAAAAGAAAATGCCTCTGAAAATCAATGATGTGAGCCAGGATTTTGTCGGCAACTTCATTGGACAGACCGTTAAAAAAATTGACCAGGCATTTGACCTGCCTTTCGGTGGTTCTGAAGAACCCGAAGGACTCTTGAACAAGCTCGGTATCACCAAAATTATTCTCATTGACCTGGATATCGAACCTTTGCCTGCTGGGCACTATCGTTTTCATATTGAAGCGATCTCCGAATCCAGCGATACTGACATTCTTGAAACCAACAAACTTAAGCAAACCAACAAACTTAATCTCTTTCTGGAAGAACAATGATTCATACACTTTCTCAATCTCAGGACCTCTGGTTCCTTGCTGAATATTACTATGGCAATGCCTCGCTCTGGGACATCATTTATTATTACAATCGCGAAACCATCGGTGACGACCCTGAAAACCTCTATGCTGGGATGACCATCACAATTCCCGAACTTGAAATCGGCGAAAAACTTCTGTTCGCCACAGTAGCGGAGACCGAATGAAAAAAATATCTGTCTGCATCAGCAATTATCTGTTTGAATCCAATTTTTGCACAAAAATATGAACTCTCTTTTCCGCCGCATCCTCAACGCCTATCTCCAGCGCGAAGGAACCTATTCCATCCACAGTGTTGATTATCATCTTCTACCGCTGATTTTTCCCGTTGCCACTCGTAACAATCTTGATCTCTCCAGAGACTACGAAACCGAATCAATTATTTTGCCTGCCCGTGCCAGTGCAAAAAATATCACCATCGCCGAAAGAATGAGGTATTATGCCACATATCGTGCCGCTCGGTGAAATTCAAGTTAAAACCCAAGCCGGCAAGCAATATCTGATTTCCCGATTCCGGCATTGCAAAATCACGCTCAGTCGCAATCTCCCCTGCGATATTGCCGAACTCACCCTACCCAAGTTGGACCAGCTCAAACTTTTTCAGGAAAACGACGAAATCAAAATCATCCTCGGTAATGACCAGATTGGCAAGAGCCCGGTTTTCACCGGCTACATCAGCGAACTTTCTCCAACCAATGAACCAATCTTGAAATGTGAAGACTATTTCAAAGACCTCAAACAAAAGCGCAATTCAAAACATTGGTTTGAAACCGATGACGAAATTGCCCAAGACATCATTGAATATTGTGATTTCACCCCGGTCATCCCTGAGACGCTTGAGAAAAAGCAGCACTTCTATTGGCAGATGCAGACTGCTGCGGAATGTCTTGCCGAACTCGCCAAGAATGGCTGGGATTATTTTTGCATTCCCACAACCAAAAAAATCTATTTCGGTCGCCCCTACTATATTTTCGAATGTTATCCTGAACTTGTTTCAGGGTCTCATTCCTATATCTTCCGTTTCACCCATAACATCATCGAATCCCAGCTTGCATACCGCACCGCCAATCCCATCAATAAGGCAATCGTCTATATCATTAACACAAAATTTCGTGGCAATTCCATCCGGGTTGATGTCCCCAAAGAAAATCTCGAACCTTCCAAAATTTTTAACTTACAGATGGATTTTGATCCGACGAGCGAGGATTCGCGCAATGGCGCCATTAGCCAGGCGACCAAATTCGCCAAACAGGAAATTTCCAAATCTCAGACCGCTGGCTATCAGGGCAATTTCAAGACCTTTGGCAATCCCTATATTTCTCATTCGCAGAAAATCAAGATTGATGACCCGGAAAAGCAGGAGCGCTCGGGTCACTACTTCATTGACCAGGTTATCCATGAAATCGGTCCCGATGTCGGCTACAAAATGGAAATTACGGTCGGCGGCAAAGACTCCGGCGCAATCGCATGAAGAAAAATATTCCCTCGCCCCTTTGTCTCATCTCGAGATTCCGCCTCGTGTCTCTCTCGACGTCGAGTCTCGAGACGAGACGGAACACTCGGTGTGAGACAGACATCAAGAGAGTGGGGGAGGGTAAGGGTAAGGAGGAAATATGAAATCTCTCGCCGACCTTCTACAAATACAGCAACTCGGAGCCAACATCATCGCCGGCACCGTCATTTCTGTTGACGAGATCAATTATTCCTGTGTGGTCCAGCCGGATAAAGACAATATTCCTCAGCTTGAGAATGTGCCTTTGCGTGTCTACAATCTTCAGGATGATTTCGGCATCATCACCATTCCTGAGGAAAATTCGCCCTGTTTTGTTGCATTTCTGGAGAGCAATCCTGCTCTGCCTATTCTTTTGCGCTGCCAGCACTGGCAGAAAATCATTATCCAGTCAACTTCCCAAAATTTCAAGCTCACACTCTATGAAGATGGCATAACCGAACTTGAAACCAAGAATGATGTTACACTCAAAATTGACGGAGATGTTGAAGGTGAAATCAGCGGCAATTGTGTGCTCAGGGTTCAGGGTAATATTCAGCTCGGGCCCCTCGGGCAGCATAAAGGTGCCTGGGGTGATATCTGGCTTGCTCAATTCAATGCGCATATCCATCCCACGCCGAATGGTCCGAGCGGCCCTCCGAATCCGCCGCTTGAGGACCAGCAAGTTAATTCGCAGAAGGTGAAACTTGATTAACTTGATTAAAAAATTTTTTGCCAAAGAAATGACACCACTTGCGGTGTTATAAGGAGGTAATATGGGTGCCATAAAAAATCAACTCAAATTTAATTTGAAAGATATTTTTGAAAATCTTTCGCCCAATGCTACAGCGGAACAAAAAGCCGACCAGATTGCGACTGCGATTGAAAATGCAATTCTTCAAGGTTTGCAAGTGAAAATCCCGATTACTACAGTTTTGGTTGGTGCGACTGCTCCGGTTTTCAATCCCGCACCAATTTCTTGCCAATTGCAATCATGATTTTTTTTCTTGTCATTGCGAGCGACTGAAAGGAGCGTGGCAATCTCATGCTCTACGATCTCAAACTTGATACCACCGATGACCTGGTCATTGAAGACGACGATTGTGTCCTCATCTCCGATATTGACCTGCTTTGTCAGGACCTCTACAATCAAATTCGTTGTTTCTACTACACCTGGTCCCTTGATTTTCTTTATGGTTCATGGATTCCCCAGTATGTGAATATGCCTGATGAACCCATCAAACTTGTGGAAATCAAAAACGACATCAAAGAGATTCTCCGGCGTGATTCACGAATTGTCAAGGACTCCTGGCAAATCAAAATCAAGCAGAGCTCAATTGAAGTTCAGTTTTTGCCCGTGGGCAGAGAAGAACCCATCACCTTAACCCTGGAGGCAAAATGACATTCAAAAAAGAATCTGAAATATATACATCAATGAAAAATTATTTACAATCTCTTCTCGGCTTTGAGCCTGGTCGGATTTTCTGTGCGATCCTCCGGGTCAGTGCTGCCGCAATTCGTTTGCTCTATGTGACTCTTGAATATCTCTACTGGGATATTTTTGCCACTTATGCTGATCGTGCTGCACTCCGGCGATTCTACGAGGACTGGGGTCTAACCTGGGATAATCCTACAACTGAGCAGGCACGCAAAACAGTTCTGAATCAATATCGCCAAAAAAGTTGCGGTACTAAGCAATGGTTTGAAGATACCGTGAAATTCAATTTTGATACCGTGACCCAGGCAACTGCAACAATTGGCGCTCGTGGTCTCAACACCGTTGATATTGCTGTCAGCTATCATAATCATCCGGTTCCTGATGATACAATTCAAGAAATTCAGGATTATATGGACGCTGATGACAAAAAGATTTGTGCTATTGATGTGCTAATCAAATCCATTGAAATAACCCAGGAGGCCGAATGATGGGGTTTGGTGTTCCTCCAGTCATCATCAATCGTTTTGTTTCAACCTTCAAAATCTTTTTTAATCGTTTTCCATTTCTCTGGACAGGCGAAAAACTCAATCAGCTGATGACCACCATCCAGCACGAACTATCACTGTGCCAGAACACAATCAATGCGGTTTACAATGCCCGTTATATTCTCGGTTCTACCGGTATTGAGCTTGACCGCTGGGGTGAAGTGCTACAGTGTACACGATATCAGGGTGAAACCGACAATTACTATCGTGAGCGATTACTCATCGCCTTCCGCGATTTCCAGCAAACCCTAATCATTCGGGTCCTCAAAGATGCAGTTACGGCGGTCACCGGCACCGAGCCCGAATGTCGTGAGCATTATCCACTCATTCCGCGCCTGGCGCAATATGCCGCTATTCTTCCCGCATCCCGCATTCCGCTTTTTTCCTGGCCCGCGCACCTGTATTCTTACGAGCATCTTCTTTTTACCTCATTCGTGCTCGGCAATCACAACTGGATACAGAATGGCGGATTCGAGATCGGCGACTGGGGCGGGGATGAAGAGCAGTCCACTGAACAAGTCTATAAGGGTATATATTCGGCAAAACTCATTGCCGATGGCAGCCAGGAAGTTTTTTCCGGCAAGTCCAACCGCATCAACATCGATCCGGCTACGTACAAGTATACTATTTCCACGTGGGTGAACCTTACCTCTTATACCCAGGGTAAGTTCGTGCTGCGCGCGATATTTTACGATGCATCCGACATCGAACTCGGGTATCGTGACTGGTGTGAACTTATCGCCGTAACCACCGGCTGGGAAAAGAAATTTTACAAATTCGAAGAACCCGATTTCCCGGTTAACACCGCGAAGATTGATTTTCAATTCGCCTGGCTGCACGTAGACGTCGACATGCCGATCGGTACTGCGTACGTCGATAACTACAAATTCGAAATCGGCGATTCTGCTACCGAAGACTGGTCCTCGAGCGAGCTCTCGGCCATGGATGAGAGTCTGCGTAACGTTAAACTTGCCACACTTGTGGTATGGCTCGCTGAAAATTCCGGTTTGGGATACTATGTATTGATAAAGGAGGTTTTATAATGAGCACGAAATTTAATCGTAACGACACCAACGCCGCCGATGACAAATTTTATATTGGTGATTACCAGACTGACCTGAATTCCATCGAGCAGGATCTGCTCGACGCAATCAAGCAATTCGAAACTCTGCCCTGTATAATATCCGGATTGACGCTCATCCCCCAGGCGTATCCATCCATCGATATCCAGGTTTCGTCCGGCTCGGCTCGCGACAAGGACGGTAAGCCGGTCATATTGCCCTCGAGTTCGATCGTCCAGATGGTCAATACCAGCGGCGGCAATAATTATGTCATTCTGATGCACAAAGATTCCGAGGATACCCCGCGCAAGGCATACGAAACCGGGACCGAATACAATACGCGAAAATACGATGATTTTGAGCTCTCCGTCGCCGAAACTTATTCCTCCGGCGACATCATCCTGGGCAACGTGAAACGCGAGGGCAATCAGAACGTGCTCTACTCTGACGAGCGAACTCCGGACGTGGCGAAGCCGTTCGCCTGCGTGCCGTCGCCCAAGCCGACGCGGTTAACCTTGACCACCGGCTGGGACGACGATTTCCGGAAAAACGGAGCTGCGGCCGGTCTCGTCTCTACCCGCCCCGCTTTCATCAAGGCGGAGTTCGGCGATAAAGGCACCGGTACGGCAAGCGGTAATACCTTTACCTGGTCAACGAATCGTGTAGGAAACTGGACGACTAATGAATGGGCCGGCCAATATCTCAGCTGTGCCGACGGCAATACCTGGAGAGTCGTTAGCAATACGACCACGACGCTCACGCTCGAGGTGGGCGCAATGCCGGTCAGCGGTTCGTTTTATCTTGGGCCCAATGCTGCCGGATATCGTTTTGTCATCAAAACACTGGATCCGGATACCGATGAAGAAATCGCCCGTGCCGAATCCGAAGCCCATGCCGCTACCACTCCGGTTCTAATGGAATACATCTGGCATAATCTTACTTCGGATATCAAATATTCTGTCCAAATCGCTTCCAAGGGTTCCTGGTTCCAGAAAGATTGGTCCGATTTTTGCTCAGCACAGACAATCACTGCCGGCGGTCCCAAAGAAATCCCTGACGACTGCGCCGCTACAATTAAAAATGTCGTCGTTTCTGCCGATGACGATGGTATCAGGATTGTATGGGACATTGAATCCGGATATACAGACAAAGTTGCTGGTGTCGAAATCGTCTATACCGATGATGGTACTACTCCGGATTTCGATAATAAAGGTCATCGCAAAATTTATACTGACCGCAAAAATATTGTTTTACCTGCTCGAATTACTACTGATGATACAACCTACACGGTCAAGGCGAAACTTCGTGCCGTTGATCGCGGTGGTCGTCATTGTACTACGCCTATCACCATCACGCCGGTTGCGACGAAAAAATATCCAGCCGACCTCAGCGCTCTCGTATCTGACTACAAAAACATCATCACACCGGGTAATTTTCCATCTCTTGCCACATTTCTTTCTCAATCCGTCAATCTCGCTGATGGGCGTGGCAAACAAATTTCCGAACTCGAGTCCGTCATGTCTGACCTTCAGGGCGATTTTGAATCGCCGGCAAAGCGTTTCGAGGCGCTGGCCGGCGCGGCGATCGTTTGGAAATACGTGCGCGTCGTTGCCAAGGACGGCACGGGGCAATATTCAACGATCCAGTCGGCGATTAACAGCATACCCGCGACTGACCCCAATCATTTCTGGACCATCCTTATTTTGCCTGGCACTTACAGTGAACTTGTCAATCTTGGTACAAAATTTCAGAGCGCTGACTATGCGCTGTCATTTATTGGTATCGGTCGAGTTTTATGGTATGGGGGACTAAAAAGTGACGCTTCAGATAATGCTGTGCGCATTGCCAATATCGAAAGTATTCGTTTCTATCAACCACTTGGTACACCGCACTCAATCCCCTGTCTGACCATCAAAGGCAGCGGTGTCCACTCTGCCTATATTCGCAATTGTTCCTTTGTTGTCTATTCAACCAATGCCAGCATTTATCCTATTAAGGCTTATGGTGATGCCTCGCCAGTCGTCATTTCCAATTGCGAAATTATTTCTTATAGTCCTTCTGGTTGTATTCGTTTTACCACAATAAATGGCACTAATACTGGCTGGTTGGTCATAAAAAATTGTTATTTTTATAAATCTGGCGGTGGACAGGCAGTTTACATTATTACCTCTGGTGGTACTCATTATCTTTATGTAAAGGATTCAGATCTTCGTACCGGCACAGGAAATGCCTGCATCGATGCCGATGCCGGTAATCAATCAACGACTTTTCTATATATGGCTCATTGTCGTTATGTCGCTGCGCCCAATGCTACAAATATCACCTGCGATTATGGCACTCTGGAAAATGTCAGCAATATCCTATATGGGCAAGGTGATTTCTGCGAACTTCAGGAGGCCACATAATGCTTTCAAAAACTCATCATCGTTATCCTGGTATCTCAAACGAAAAAGCCCAGAGCCACAAACTTTTTCATCTCGTCCGGGCTGACTTCCCCGGCATTAATTTCACCAGCGCGCCGGGCAAGCTCCGGCTTGATCAGAACGACGGTACTGATGTGCCGCTCGCGCAGATTCCGGACGTTCTAACCGGCAAGGACGCCGATACGCTCGATGGTAAGCATGCCTCTAACGTACTTTTACGTGATGGTACCCAGTCGCTTCAAGGCGATCTTGGCGTTGACGCCGGCAAAAAAATTGATGGCGTAGATGTCTCTGAGAATGTAGACAACGTAATCAACGAGGCTCAGGCAGTGGTATATTCTACATCCTCAATCAATTATGTTGAGCTAACGCGCTGGCGTTTCCGGAAGGGACAGCACAAGACCGCCTATCTTGCTTTCGAGGCAATGGATACGAACGAGAATGGCAGCGTGCGGATTACCCTCACGGATGGCACTAACAGCGTCATTCACGAGCAAACGGACATTCGTTCGTCCTGGGCAGAATATACGGCATCCAAGGACCTATCCACGCTTTCCGACGGCTGGTGCCATATTATACTGGAAGGCAAAAGCAACACGCCGCCGACACTGAGCGTTCGTCGTTTCGCTCTTGCCATCAAAAGAACATGATATACGAACCTGCCTTCGATACGACGCCGCCGGCGATGCCCACCGGCTTCGTCATTGATATTCCTCCTTCTCGTCCCGGTGGTTTGAAAATTGAAGAAGTTTGAAATTTAAAGAAAGGAGAAAAAAATGGCTAATGCATTATATGGAAAAGGACGAAACAAGTTCGCCCGCGGCGAAATTCTTTGGAAAGCCACCGCCGGCGATACAATCAGGGTGATGCTTTGTGATTCCGCAAGTTACACACCTTCAATTGATGTTGATGAATTTTTCGCTGATGTGCCAGCAGCAGCACGTAAAGGAAACAGTGGCGGTTCTAATCGTAGTGATATGCCTCAGATTACTTTGCTCGATCCGGCATTAGGAGTTTGCGATGGCAATGATATTACTTTTACTACAGTGCCTGCGGGTTCAGCATTAGAATATCTTGTGATATTCAAAGATACTGGTGCGGATGCAACTTCACCGCTCATTGCCTTTATTGATACTGCGACCGGTCTGCCCATCACACCGAACGGCGCCGACATAAATGTCCAGTGGGACAACGGTACGAATAAAATCTTCAAGTTATAAGATTTGAAGAAATAAAATTATGGCTGTTCCAACGATAGTTGGCGTCGGCGCAAAAGGAAGTGGCACTGGCAATGTCCAGTATGCGATTCCTTCCGGTTATCAGGCAAATGATATTGGTCTGCTTTACATCGAGACCAATCAAAATACGACTATTTCGGTTAATCAGGGATGGACTCAGGTTTCGAGCAGTCCGCAAACCGCCACGACGACACGGTTACATTTATGGTGGAAACGATTGGACTCGTCGGAAACCAATCCTACCGCTACCCAAGGGGGAACGACCAATCACCAATGCGGCGGGATCATCGTCCTCAGAGGATGTATAACGTCGGGTGATCCCTGGAACATAACCAATGGCTCGGTCGAGACGACTTCGGACACATCGGTTGCGGTGCCTGGCGGGACAACATCGGTCAATGATTGTCTCGTTCTGGCGGCATGCTGTAATGGCACGGATTCCAATACCGCCCAGGGGACCGGGACGCCGGCTAATCCTGATCTGACAAACGTCGCTTTTACGGCACTGAATTATAATACCACTGCAGGCGGCGGTGGTGGCGTAAGTGTGGTAAAAGGCGAGAGAATAACAGCAGGAACTTATCAGGAAACGACTTTCAGTCTTGTAACCGCATCCGACAAGGGACTCATAAATATTGCCTTAAATCCGCCGCAATCGCAAACGATTTCCAATGCCGGGAACATCGATACCGGTTTTGTGGCGGGTGTTGCGAAATTAATTTTGACAATTGCCGCCGCTGGTGCAATTATTAGTGGCGAGGCATTCGGTTCGGCGAAATTAAATCAGAATCTGAATCCTGCGGGAATAGTCAGCGCCGAGACGTTCGGCAATGTTATTGTATCAACGCCGCAGACGATTTCCAATGCTGGCGATATCGCTTCATCCGAAACCTTTGGTACAGCTATACTTAATCTCAATCTCGTTCCTTCGGGAATCGCTTCGACTGAATCCTTCGGCACGACCAAACTCGGTCAAAACATCTTGACTTCGGGCATTGCGACGACTGAAATCTTTGGCAATTCGCAGCTCAATCTCAATCTCATTCCCGCCGGCATTATTTCTGCGGAAAATTTCGGCACCACAAAACTCAACCAAAATCTCAAGCCCTCAGGCATCCTCAGTGCCGAGGTCTTTGGCAATCCTATTGTTTCCTTAGCCAGTGAACCACAAACAATTTATCCTGAGGGCATCGCCTCATCCGAAAATTTTGGCACCATCAAATTAAATCAGAATCTATCACCTTCGGGAATTGGCACTGGCGAAGCATTTGGTAATCCTATTGTTTCCGTGTCCGGCGGGCCCCAAACTATCTCCAATGCCGGCAATATTGATTCTATCGAAGCATTCGGCACGACCATACTCAACCAGAATCTTTCGCCATCAGGAATCCTAACCATCGAGACTTTTGGTATGACCCAGCTCAATCAAAATCTATTATTATCTTCGTTCGGATCCGGAGAAACATTTGGTCAACCTTTTCTTATTCTTTTTGACTCCCAAAAATCCGGCAAATGGGCGGGAATCTGGGGGCATTGTTTCAGGGGGGTAAACCATGGCAATTAGATTAGAATGGCAACCCAATACCGAGCAAGATATTGCTAAATATTATATCTATCGTCAGGTCGTACTAACTGGCATCATCACAAAAATTGACGAAGTCATTCATCCAACGCATGAGTACACGGATCCAAATGGCAATTCGGATTATCTTTATTTCATTTCCGCAGTAGATGAAGTTGGCAATGAAAGTGGTCTGGCTGGACCCGTGCGCCTGCCACCTTCTAATGATCTTTGTCAACTATACGACAATTTTAAAAATCCTGAAGGCGATCCATCTGCCGGCAAGACGATTAAATTCAAAATTATCTCCCTGCCCTACGACTATTCGGGTTATTATTGGTCAGGTCAGGAAATACAAAAAGTCACCGATCAATATGGTTTTTTTGAAATATTTCTGCCTCGTGCTGCCTCTGTTCAGGTCCTTTCGGTTGAGTTTGGGCTCAATGAAACCATTACGGTCCTGCGCAAACTTCGGTTCGCCTTGGCGACCTATTATGAAGCTCTCTGATACTCTTCTGCGGTTCTGTTATTTCTTCTTCGGTTTCTTCCTTGCTTTAGCCGCCTTAATCTTATTCGTTCGCTTCAGCGGCATTTTCAAACATCCGGATCCTGCTTCTATTATTATCCGCCATCACGTTGTGCACGATATAATTCCTCCTGAGGATTTTCAATCCGTCACACTGCCCGAGACCCTGCCGGCAACCGAATCGCTTGTTTGGCACCAATGGATCTACGAGGACACTATTCTGAAAATTCAATTTGAATCTCCGGCCTTCCGCAACTTTCATTATTGGTTCACTCTACCCGGGTCCCCGATTGTCTCTCCATCTCCTGGTCCCCAGGTCTCCTGGTCCAAAAATTTCTCAATCATTTTTTCTCTTACCACCGAGCCCAGCGCCCACCTTTTGTTTGGCTACAAATCCTTTCTTGTCCACCTTCAGTATCTTCAATCTCCAATCTCCAATCAAAAATCTACAATCTACTACGGCTTCGGCTACCACCTCCGCTTCTAATTATAAGATTTATAGCTCGAGCTTGCAAAAAGTCTTGAAATTTCGGTGTAAAATTTTCGGAAATTGACCCAAAAAATTTTACAAAATTCGGGGCCTCATTCAGAAATTTACGGCAGAAATTGTTAAAAAGATGAGAAGTCTTGAAAAATCGGTGTAAAATTTTTCCGCAAGTCCTCAAAAATTGCCCAAAAATGGTGCACTTTTAGTGCACTTTTAGTGCATTTTTGTGAGAATTTACAAGCACAACCCCCCGCCTTTCTCAACCCCTTTTAAACACACATGGTTACCACTTTAAGAAGAATCCCTATAACGCAAAAGAATCCTCTAAAAAATTGCGTACGAGAATAGGATATATCATCACAATTCGACCTTGACAAAGCCTGGCACCAGAAGTATCATGTCATACCAAAAGATAAAAATGATTAGTCCGAACTCATTTTTTACTAAAAATATTATTTTGTCTTGGGTAAGATTTTATTTTGATGAAAGACGTAGTCTTGGTTCTCATTTAAGCAAAAATTCACCCCTTGACTTTGTCTGTAGATTTTATATAATAATTCGTGGCTGATTCGAAAAAGAGGGTGATCATTGTTGAATCACCAACCAAATCTAAGACCATAAAAAGCTTTCTTGGTCAGGATTATATTTTAGTTTCATCAAAGGGTCATATAAAGGATTTGCCAAAATCGAAACTTGGTGTTGATGTCAATAAAAATTTTGAACCAAAATATATTAGGATAAAAGGGAAAACAAAGGTAATACAGGAAATCAAAGAAGTTTGTAGAGATTCAGATAAAATCTTTATTGCTTCAGACCCGGACCGCGAAGGAGAGGCAATCGCCCAGCATCTTGCTGACGAATTAGATTCTAATAGTTCAGAAATAAGACGCGTTCTTTTCTATGAAATTACCCCTGAATATGTAAAGAAGGCACTGCAGACCCCCACCACTATCAATACGAACCTTGTTGATGCCCACAAGGCAAGGAGGGTGCTTGACCGGATTGTTGGCTACTTCACTAGTCCGATTCTCTGGAAGATACTCAAAGGAGGATTATCTGCCGGCCGAGTGCAAAGTGTAGCACTTCGTTTAATTTGTGAAAGGGAAGAAGAGATTAAGGCATTCACGCCTACGCCATACTGGATTGCAAATGCGGAATTCGAAACTGAAAAGAAGGAAAAGTTTAAAGCGGCACTCTGGAGAATTGATGGTGCTTATAGGAAGATAGCAAACAAAGATGAACTCGTTCGCTTCAAGAATTTTCTTAAAAAGAATACAAAATTTACAGTCACCACCTTCAAGACAACAAATCCTGAACGGGTGCCACCACCACCATTCATTACCTCAACCCTGCAACAGGAGGCATCAAAATGTCACGGCTTTTCCGCAGGAAAGACAATGCAGATAGCCCAAGGCCTATATGAAGGCATTAAATTGCCTAAGGGTCGTATCGGACTCATCACCTATATGCGAACCGACTCGATAAGGGTGAATAACAAAGCGATAGAAGAATTGAGGGATTATATTGTTGGCAAATATGGCGAAGAATATTTGAGTAAAGAAATTCGGCTCTTTAAGGATCGAAAGAATGTCCAGGGAGGCCATGAGGCAATAAGACCCACGAGGATTAACATCGAGCCTGATGTAGTAAAAACCTTTCTGACACCCGAACAATACAAAATTTATAAATTGATTTTTGATCGTTTCGTCGCTTCGCAGATGGCACCTGCAAAGTATTGTGTAAAAGAGGCAGTCCTTGAATTCATGGGTATAGATTTTAGGGCCGAGGAGGCGAAGCCGACCTTCCTGGGTTATCGCCTGATAAGCGGTGATGCGGCTGAAAAGGGATATGTGCCGGATTTGAAAGTCGGCGAATCAGTTCGGCTTCAGGATATTAACTATGAAGAAAAAGAAACCGAACCATTACCCAGATATACAGAGGCAACACTCATCAAGAAGTTAGAAGAGAATGGTATAGGCAGACCATCTACATATGCCCATATTATTCAGACGCTCTTCGACCGGGATTATGTTACAAAAGAAACCGGTAAGGTCCAACCAACAGAATTAGGGCTTCAGGTCTATCGTATAATTATCCCGAGATTCTCAAATGTCTTTGAGGTCTCATTTACCGCCAGAATGGAGAAAGAACTTGATGAAATTGAAACTGGTAAAAAGGTTTGGTATGATGTAGTTCGTGAATTCTATGGCCCTTTTTTAATTTCTCTGAATAATGTTCAGCGCGATACCGAAAAAATTAAAGAATCCATAAGCCAAAAGGTTGAAAAGAAGTGTCCCAAATGCCAGAGGCCTTTGGTTATCAGGTGGGGAAGGTACGGAAAATTCCTTGCCTGTTCTGGTTTTCCTGAATGTAAATATTCAGAAAATATTGAATTTGAGAAAAGCGAAAAGAAATGTCCGAAGTGTGACCGTGATTTGATTATTAGGCATGGAAAATTTGGCGAATTTTTGGCATGCTCTGGTTATCCAGAGTGCCGTTACACAGAAAACCTGAGTCATAATGCAGCCTGTCCAAATTGTGGTGGTAATGTTATCATCATTACATCCCGAAGGGGTAAGATTTATCGATGTAAGGCTTGTGAATTCATAAGTTTCTATCCACCGGTTAGTGAAAAATGCCCAAAATGTGGCCGGGGTCTTGTGCAAAAGAAGAGCAAGAAAATTTGTTTGGTATGTAATAACAGAAAAAAGAAATGATTGCAACTGAGGATATCGGAAAGTTTTATTATCTTTTCCCTCAAACCGTTACCTTGGTCAGTGTAAAAGAGAACTTAATGCCCGCAGCGTGGCATACACCGATCTCAGCAACACCTCCGTTATATGGAGTTTCAATATCACCAAAAAGATTTACCTGTGAGTTATTAATAAAGGAGAATGGCTTTACAATAAATTTTTTAGGAATAGCGCAGGCATCCCTGATTGCCAGGCTCGGCAGTACCTCAGGAAGGGTCATCAATAAGCTGAAAAAATTTAAAATCAAATTTTCCCAAGCAAAGAAGGTGCCCGGCATTATCATGGAAGATTGTGACACAGCCTTTGAATGTGAAAAATTCTCGTATGTTGAATATGGTGATCATTTTTTCTTCATTGGTAAGGTTGTCATGGTTTATTATCGAGAAGGAATTGTCAGTGCCGCTGGTGTCACCGACGAACGGAAGGTATCGCCTGTTTTATACTTTGGTCGAGACCGCTATCTCACCATTGACCCCAACACCCTCAAGGTTATCGAGCGGTTATGAAATTCGGCTTCCATATCTCAATTTCTGGAGGGTTTAAACATGTTGTGGAGCGCGCGCTGGAAAGGGGCTGCGAAACTATCCAAATCTTCTCCCGCAATCCCCGTGGCTGGAAGTATAATCCACTCGACAGTAAGGATATCGAAACATTCAAGACAGGTATCAAAAAAGAGAGCATCTCACCGCTCTTTGTCCATATGCCCTATCTGCCCAATTTGGCGTCGATAAAGTCCACCCTATATAAACAATCGGTTGATTCTTTAATAGAAGATTTGAGAAGGAGCAAAATATTAGGTGCCCCATTTCTCATTATGCATGTAGGATCGGCCGAGGACAGAGAAAGAGGAAAAAGACAGATGATTACAGGAATAAGAGAGGCGTTCACGAGGGTAAATAACGATGTCATATTACTCCTGGAGAATACCGCGGGAAGCGGCAATGAACTGGGATTTAGATTCGAGGAGATAAAAGAGATTATTGATGGTGTAGATCTGCCTGAGAAAATGGGGATAGTTCTCGACACCGCCCATGCATTTGAGGCAGGATACGATTTCACAACCAAAGAGGCAGTCTCCGATACAATTAAAGAGTTGGAAAAAACAATCGGATTGAAGAACATATACCTCATCCATCTAAATGATTCTAAAACAAAGCTCGGTTCCCGAAGTGACCGACACTGGCATATTGCCAAGGGTGAGATTGGTGAAGGTATGGCATATATTCTAAATCACCCCTCATTACAACATTTGCCATTTATAATGGAGACACCAAGGACAAATTTGAAAGAAGACAAGATGAATATGAAGATGGTCAAAAACCTAACAAAGGAATAGGTTAAGGTTTTTGACTAACATTCCCCTTGACCACTATAAAAAAATGGATAATATTGTTAAAATGAAGGAGGAGCACTAAATTGGCACATGCATATACACCAGGACTAAAAGTTCTGGAGTTTACTACCCTTGAAAAGCTGAGACGCCTTCCTCTGCCCGGTGAGATTCTTGTCAAGAAAGATGTTAAAGTGAATGCGGAGCAGGTTGTTGCGAGGACATCTCTACCAGGCAATGTTCAAACCGTAAATGTGCATGGACTATTAGCAATCAATGCCGATGAAGTAGAAGAGGCAATGATTAAGAAAGTTGGCGATGATGTTAAAAGGGAGGAAATCATTGCTGAGAGTAAAGGATTCTTCGGATTATTTAAATCACATGTCAAAAGCCCCATCACAGGTAAGGTAGAGAGTATTTCCAATATAACCGGACAGGTCATCTTAAGGGAACCACCCATTCCTGTTGAGGTTATTGCCTATATTGATGGTGAGGTCTCAAACATCATGCAGAATGAAGGTGTATCCATCAAAGCCAAAGGTAGTTTTATCCAAGGCATATTTGGGATTGGTGGAGAAACAATCGGTACACTCGCCCTCGCAGTTGATAAGCCGAGCACGGTCCTTACCGAAAAGGAGATAGATAAATCCTTTAAAGATAAGATTATAATTGGCGGTTCAATGATTACATATGAGGGTTTGGCCCAGGCACGGAATATGGAGGTAAAGGGTGTAATTGTTGGTGGGATAGAAGACCAGGACCTCAAGAAATTTATGGGCTATGACATTGGCGTTGCGATAACCGGTTCTGAAAAGGTTGGTTTAACATTAATTGTCACTGAGGGGTTTGGTAGATTAAATATGGCAGATAGAACCTTCGGCCTCCTGAAATCATTGTGTGGTAAAAAATCATCAATAAATGGTGCTACCCAGATAAGGGCAGGTGTTATGAGACCCGAGGTGATTGTGCCTATGGATGAACTCCCGCAATCAAAGAGGATTTCCCATATTTCTATGGGAACCGGGCTTGAACTCGGCATGGCGGTCAGAATCATTAGAGAACCTTACTTCGGGATTATTGGTAAGGTAGTAGGACTGCCTGTGCCACTTGCCAAAATCGAAACCGAGGCAAATGTAAGAATCTTAGAGGTTGAATTACCCGATTCGAGAACGGTTACACTGCCAAGGGCAAATGTGGAGATAATCGAGGAATAGATGACACAGATATTATTTATACTCATTTCGACATCAAGCCTAAATTCGCTTTTGATGCCAGCAACACCGATTGGTGTCGTAACGAGCTTTTCGCTGGCACGGAATGAAGAGGCAATATTTTATAATCCGGCAAATTTTGAGGCAGATGAAAATTATCTGGTCAATTTTTCCTATAATCAATTTTTCCTATCAATGAAGAGCTTCTCGTTGACCTTGACTAAAAAGTTGAAATCACGGAACTTTGGTATAGGGGTCGTAAATTTTGATTATGGCGACATTGAATTGCGACCTGACTATCCAACCGAAGATTCTTTAATAAGCTATTCGGCAAACGATTTTTCAATAATATTTTGTAGCGGTGTGCGTATCTCACCCCAGGGGAGAATGGGCATCAATCTTAAATACATCTCGGAAAATATCTATGTCTACGGTGATTATACCCTGGCCTTTGATATTTCATTTTCATATCGAGGGCCAAAAGCAGGTGTCAGTTTTGGTGCGACAAATATCGGCTCGACAATTACCCTCAACAATGAAGAGGTAAATCTTCCTGCGAGATTGAGTCTTGGTGGATATTACGATTTTAAAAAGATTATTCAAAGTTTTGATATCCATTATCTCATAAATAATGGCAAATTTGAATTTGGTTTTGGGTTTTTACTACCACTAAAAAAGATAATTGAGTTGAATGCGGCAATAAATTACCGTGAGGCGTTCTACCCGGGTTTAGGTTTTGCTATTAACTGGGACAGAATGACGCTCAAATATGGTGCCTCTATCTACCCATTCAATCTGGGGATGATCAACACCCTGGGTATCGGCCTCAATTTCTAACAACATGGCTACACCAGAAAAATACATCACGGCAATCGGTTGTTTTAATCACCGTAATTATTGCGAAACATAGCGAGGCATATGAACGGTATCTGGCTCGACTTTGAAAGACCAATTATTGAGTTAGAAAAGAAGATAGAAGAATTGAAGGGGCTTGAAGGAGTTGAGGATGAAATTGAAAGGCTGAAGGTGCAGGCTGAAAAATTAAAGAAGAGAATATATTCAAATCTAAACCGCTGGCAGAGGGTTCAATTGGCAAGACATCCAAGAAGACCATATACCTTGGATATTATTAAATTGATTACTGAAGATTTTATAGAATTACATGGTGATCGGAGATTTGCTGATGATTATGCAATTGTTGCCGGCATTGCGAAATTTAACCAATGGAATGTCGTAATTGTCGGTCAGCAAAAAGGCCGGGATACCAAGGAAAAAATAAAAAGAAATTTTGGTATGCCCCACCCTGAAGGTTATCGTAAGGCATTAAGGATTATGAAGCTGGCAGAAAAGTTCAACATGCCAGTAATAAATATTGTGGATACACCAGGGGCATATCCCGGCGTGGGTGCAGAGGAGCGTGGCCAGTCTGAGGCGATTGCTACAAATCTGCGCGAATGTTCAACCCTTGAGGTCCCGATAATAATCCTCATTTTAAGCGAAGGTGGCTCTGGTGGCGCCTTGGCAGTTGCAGTTGGTGACCGAATTTTGATGCTTGAGAATGCCTTCTATTCCGTCATATCACCAGAAGGCTGTGCCTCAATCCTCTGGCGCGATTCATCAAAAAATAAAGAGGCAGCTGAGGCATTAAAATTGACCGCCCAGGATTTATTAGAATTTAGGATCATAGATGAAATCATTCCTGAACCCATAGGTGGTGCCCATATGGATTTCAATCTGACGGCAAAGAATATTAAAGAAACACTAATTCGAAACTTAAGAGACGTTACGAAGATTCCAATCGGAGAACTACTTGCCTTGAGAATAAAAAAATTTGAAGAGATGGGGGTTTATAAAGAATAATGGCATTAGAAGGAAACTTAGAAGATTTTGAATTGACCGATGTCTTTCAATTGATTCAATTGGGAGCCAAGGACGGCAGTTTGAGGATTCAATCCCCGGATGATGTTGGTGTTGTCTATTTTAAGAATGGAATTGTAGTTCATGCAAAGACGAATTCACTTTTGGGTGAAATAGCAATTGATACGATTCTGCGATGGCGTAGGGGGAAATTTATATTTCGTCCCGGAGAGGAAACCTTTGAACATACTGTTGACTTGCCAATCCAGCAGGTGATATTGGAGGCCGCGCGCCGCATTGATGAGCTGAATCGAATCCAGAAGTTAATCCCTTCAAACAATGTTATTGTCAGGATTGTTGAGGTACCAGAGGCAGGCGTGGAAAAGATAAATTTGAGACCCGAAGAGTGGAAGGTTCTTGCCTTTGTTGATGGCACAATCACCATCCATGACATTGCCCGTAAGGTAAATCTTCCAGAGTTTGATGTTATGCGTATTCTCTATGGTTTGATTTCTTCAGGGCTTGTGAAGATCGTTCCCAAAATAAGTGAAGAGAAGTCAATTAAATTAAGTGAATCCGAAAAGAAAGAAGATGATAAAAAGGGCGGCCTCTTCGGAATTTTTAAGAAAAAGTAGTGAAAACTTAGCTGCTTACTATTTATTATTAGTTGCCATATTATATGCGCTTTTTAAATTTATTTTATCGAACTTTAATAATCTTTTTTGTTATATCTCCTTCAATTTCAATAAAATAGAGACCGGGGGTAAGTTGAAGCAGGTTCACTCTCCTGCCAGTTATATCAAAGACATTACATTTCTTGCCCTGGGGCAGTTGTAACGAACCACTAACAATGGTTGGCAATTGATAATAATTTGTAATTCGTGTTGTTTGCTCTTCGATAGCACCTATATATTCAGAAACCCAGATGTCAAATTCGCCATAACCACCAGGCCAATCGAATGCGGCAAAATAGAGTTTTCTGCCATTGCTTGAAACAATCGGTGCAACTTCATCAGATGTAGTATTGATGTTAGAACCCAAATTTGTCGGCGGTTGCCACACACCGCCAATATTTTCTGACTGATAGATATCAAAAGAGCCATATCCACCGGCACGGTCACTGGCAAAATAGAGTATTTGACCATTGTATGATAGGCAGGGGCTAAAGTCAAAACCAGAAGTGTTGATGACACTACCTAAGTTTACTGGCGGACCCCAGGAATCGCCCATTGCTACAGAAAACCAAATATCAACTAAGCCATAGCCGCCTGGCCGGTCAGAAACAAAAAAGAGTTTTGAGCCGTCGCTTGAAACAAAGGGAAAGCCTTCATAATCGGCTGAATTGATGGTTGATCCTAAATTTGTTGCTGGTTGCCAGTTTCCGCCAACATATTCTGACATATAAATGTCAAATAATCCATAACCCCCGGACCGAAAAGACGAGAAGTAGAGTTCTAAGCCATTACTTGAAATGCCGGGTTCGTAGTCGTCTCCTGACGAATTCACATTACTGCCAAGATTGGTCGGCACCTGCCAGCCTCCAACATATTGAGATACCCAGATATCTGCACCGCCTATTCCTCCGGGTCTATCAGTTGAGATATAGAGTTTAGAACTGTCTGCGGATATACAATGGCCATCTTCAAGATTAGAGGTGTTGACATTTGGACCTAAATTAGTCGCAGGTCCCCAGCCAATCTGGGTAAATATCGGTTTTGAAGGAAGCAAAAGAAGCAACAAAACCACAAGACTGAACATTGCTTTTCCTTTAAGCATGTTTTCCTCAAAAATTTGTAGTCTATTCGCTATTCTTTATGGAATTGTGTAACCAAAGCTAATCGTAAATCCGTGATTTTTTACATCATCAGTGGTGAATATCGTAGTCGCTCCACCAATGTATCTAGCATCGAACATAATCTTGCCGAAAGGTAAAACAAAATCAATGCCCAGTCCGCCAAAAAGAGAAAGTTCAACCTGTTGTAACATTTCCTCCGGATACTCGATTTCTGATACCTGTCCCTGGGATTCGGATTCGGCGCGTGCCGCAACTTTTATCGGGATTGCGATAGTTGGTCCGATAATCAAAGCCGGCACGACTGGCGATTTTGTAGGCAAGTGGAATTTGAGTGCCATCGGCACCTCAAGATAGTTAGCCACCAATTTCGAAGTTATTGATTGGCCATAAATTTCCATTTTGTACTGGGCACCTTTTTGAATATACATCATTTCAGTTGCACCAGAGAGAAAACCGGCGATTTTTTGGGTAATAACCAATCCACCTGCATAGCCCGGCTTATACTTCCAATCCCAGGCTGTATCATCACCATAGATATCACCCATATGTATACCGCCTTTTGCCCCGATACCAAAGCCTTTCAGACCATAGCTGAATGAAGACAAGAGCACGATACCTAATACTACCCCTTTTATACATTTCATTGTAATCTCCTTTCTGGGAATAGTTTAGTTTTGTGTTGAGAACCTATTTCTCAACAATGCATTATAATCATTACGCAAGGAATGTCAATGGGATGATGGTGATTTAAAGTAGTCTCACCTAAACGAAATCATTTAATTAAAAATTGGATGTCGAACCTCAAGCGAAGTCGCTATTTGATTTTTTGTAATTCAATTCTTGAAACTATAATTAAATATTAGTCAATAATTTAACACCTAAGCAATTAATTACTTAATTAGTAAAGTGTTAATCTTTTCGTAGATTTCATCTTTCGTGAAATCATAAATTGGCAAAGTTGACGCCTGCCCCTAATCCAAAAAACCCCATTGGTTTTACTGCAACAACTCTTTAAAATGTCTCTCATCTATCCCTGACTGTCTGAGCATCTCATGAAATAACCAGCGGGATATATCCTTGCTTTGCTGGTGACTGGTAACAGGTTGGCCATCCTAAGATTTGTTGAATAATTTTATTATTTTTAGAACCGCTTACCTTTTACAAGACATTTATTCTAATTATCATCCAATTCAGCTTTATATTTTTTAATCTTTGCATACCTATAAATACTTCTTACAGAAATTCCAAGCCCCTGGGCAGTTCCCCTTAAATCACCATTATTCTCACAGATTTTTTCGGTTATTAGATTTCGACGATATTCGTTAATTCTTTCCTTAAGAGTCCGCGCGGACTTAACTGTAATTCCGAGGTCGTCTACATCAATTACTTCTCCTGAACAAGTTAAATAAGCATTCCTCAAAATCCCTTCAAGTTCTCGCACATTGCCTGGAAAGTCATGTACAATTAATCGGGAAATCGCCTCCTCGTTAATACCAGCAACAAACCTCTTATGAGTGTGTTGAAGTTTTCCCAGGAAATGATGGATTAGGTCTAAAATTTCATCCTTCCTCTCACGCAATGGCGGAATTTTAATCGTTGGCGAATTTATTCGATAATATAAATCTTCACGAAATTTCTTCTGTTTAACGAGTGCCTCTAAATTGCGATTTGTCGCAAAAATAAAACGCACGTTCACCTTCTTAAACTCATTGCCTCCAAGGGGATTGACCTTTTTATCCTCCAGCACCCTCAAGAGTTTCCCTTGAACTTCAAATGGCAAATCACCGACCTCATCCAAGAACAGTGTTCCGCCATCTGCATATTCTATCTTACCAAGGTGATCAATACGGGCATCCGTAAATGCGCCCTTTTTATAGCCGAATAGTTCGGCTTCAAAAAGGGTTTCAGGAATTGCTCCACAGTTTACGACAACAAATCTATTATGGGCGCGGGCACTGGCATTATGGGTTGCTGAAGCAAACAGCTCTTTACCTGTGCCACTTTCTCCGGAAATTAATATATTTACATTCTGCATTGCAAGATGGCGCGCCCTTTTCTTAATATTCTTTAAACCAACGATGTCATCAAAGGTGTAAGACGCCGCCTTACCTTTTATTCCTTCTCTTTTTAATGAATCCTCAATCGGTTCAAATAAAAATAAGAATTTATTGTTATACTCCTTTCTAAATGCCACGAGATGTTGTCTTATCTTTTTTGCATATATTATTTCATTGGTAATTCCTTTGGGTGTGAAGATATTGACACTAAAATCGTGGGCAATCCTGGCGCCATTTTTAACCCTTAATAGATTTTGTGCGGGAGGATTGCTATAATTAACAAAGCCATCTAATCCGGTTACAACCACGGCCGTTTTTAAAGAATTACATAATGAGATAATAAAGTTTTCTTGAGTCAGCTCTTTAAATTCTCGACTAATTAATCTTGCCAAAGTTTGGGCAAGGGCAAAGCTATGAGGATGGGGAGATTTTTGAGGATAAACAACAATGATTGCACCAAGTAATTTTTCTTCCTCAAAGATTGGTGCGGCAAAGCACGCCCCTTTTTGGAAGATTTTGAGGAAGTATTCCCTCCCGGACATAAAAAATGGTATTCGGTATCTCAGAGCGATTGATACTGCAGTTGTCCCTGTGTCCTTCTCGCGAAGTGAAGCGCCTTCAATAAGACCCAGTTCACGGCGACTCTCCAATGCCGCTATCGTTCCAGTCAGTTTTAGCAAATAACCCTCTTTATCAGTAAGTGCTAAAACCGAACCGCATTCCTTGAAGATTTCGGTTATAATGGACATGTAAGGTAAAGCGGCATTGATGAGAAGTTGATTCACCTTTTGCCTTTTTAAAAATTCTTTTTCCGAAAGAGTTTTTTCGAGCCGTTTCTTCTCTGGATTCAAACTAAACCTGCGACATCGTTTTTTAGACTCTTCAATTAGTTTTTTTCGATCTTCCATCAAGCTCCTTTTCAAAGACATTTAGTTTTTAAATATCTTTAAAAACACCAACTATTGCAAAACAGCGATTTATCACGGATTCAGGTCAAAAATAAAAAGCCGTCAGAGGTATAATCCTCTGTGGCTCTTCATACTACCCCGTCACATTATATATAAAATTAACTTTTTGTCAACAAAAAGTTAATTTCGATCTCCACATATCAAATGTCAAACAATATTAATAACTACCTGAATCTTTTTGTAACAGCCTCGAAGATTAATTTACTCTTATTACCTTCTTAATAATATTTATATGTTGCGTTTCTAATTTTACAAAATAAATACCGGCCGGCAAATTATTTAGCGAAATTGAAAATTCATTCATATCGCCTTTGAGGTGTTCCAATAAATATCGTGAACCCTGTTTACGAGGCAATAAGTCTTTTTGGTGCAATAATCTACCCGAAGCATCATATAATTTTATGTTAATTTGAAAATTATTATTTGAATTGAAGCCAATTTTTATATCCCCTTTTGTTGGATTTGGTGCTATTGAAACAAAATTGATAAATGGGCAGATCTTTTCTTGCTCAGCAACACCAACCACTGATTGCAATGATTTCCAGATGTTTAATCTTCCCCAGCCATAGTTGTTGTTTGGATATGGTGCACCCTGTGAAGGATGGTCAGCATTATTAAGCAGGATGTTGTATATTTCACGCACCGTTAAATTTGGATTTGCCTGACATAAGACCGCTGTCGCACCAGCAATATGTGGTGCGGACATTGATGTGCCAGTCATAACATAATAGTTATTATTATAATAGGCAGACCTTACACTAACACCCGGTGCAGAGATATCTGGTTTTATTAAATTCCAATCTATCCGATACCAATTTATTATATCATTCCATGGTGATTGATTGGGCGCCGGACCCCGTGAAGAAAAATTTGCAATGCTATCATTGAGATTTGTAGCACCCCCGGCAATGACCAATGGGTAATTACCAGGTGGACAGGTAGTACCTGAACCCGGACCCATATTACCTATTGCAAAGACAGGAAAAATTTGTAATGATTTCCATGTATTACACACATTCCAGAAATAGAGACTTACACCTGGACCACCCCATGAATTTGAGACAGCTCGAATATTATATCCTGAATCTGCCTTCAAGGCAGCCATCCATTCCATTGCCGCCAATATAATTTCTATTGGTGTTTCATACGAGGAAAAAACCTTAGCTGCAATAATTCTCACGCTGGGTGCAACACCAATATCATTTGTGAATGGCCCAAGGCCATCACCGCCACATATAATCCCTGCGGTGTGTGAACCATGACCATTGTCATCATAAGGATTTGGTTGCCCATTTATATAGTCACGCCACTTGCCACTCCATTTTCCCTGAAGTGCCGGATGATTAAAGTTGACGCCGGTATCAATATGTCCTATAAAAATCCCTGTACCAGTATATCCTGCATTCCAGCATGAATCAGCCATCACCTTCTGGATATTCCATTCAATAGCACGGGAAGGAATCTCTTCGCCTCTTTCAGTAGGCGGCAGTTCTACTTTTGCATTATGGGAGATAAACCAGATGTCGTCTCTTTTAGCAATCTCTTCAATAATATCTTTTGTCGCCTTTATATGAAATCCATTAAAGACCCAGAACTGTCTAATGCTATCTACCTTTTCAGGGAATTGTTTTAGATAATCAATCAGCGGTTGCTGGCTTGCTTTGGCGATATCTTTAAAGACCTGTGCCCTTTCGTGAATTGAAAGGTTTTCTACTTCTTCATATGGATACTGCTCGCGCATGTGTATAATAGCCAAGATTTTTTCGCCCTGATTTATTGCGTTCAACTGTGATTTCAATTCCAGAGTTAACTTTCCATTAAAAGAAAGCGCCGGTAATATTGATATTACATAAATCGTTAACCACATATTCACCCCCTCAATTTTTACATTTTAAAAGTTTTAACTTACCAATTACTTTTTCTTCGGATAAAACAGAAATGAAGTATATGCCAGATTGGAGGTCTTTAATTTTCCTACTATCAATAATAAGTAAAGAAGGCGTATAAGAAAAAGCCTTTTCAAAAACCAGACTGCCGTAGATATTGTAGAGTTTAATTTTAATAGATTTTTTAAAAAGGCCGCTAAATTTCAAGTAGATATTGTCCTTGAAAAAGGTTGAAGCAAAAAGCGATTTTGGTTCTTTCAGTCTATAAGATGCAAAATCCTCAACACCTACAACCGTACCAAGGCTAATAACTATTATATCAGCACCTGTGCCCTGTGCCGAACTCTCTCCAGCAGCATAGACATTACCTTCAGCGCCATAACCAATTGAAGTGGTGACATCACGACTGCTCCAGGGTCCATCATAATTATAAACCCATCGCTCCTGTCCTGAGGTTGTCAGACTGATAACTGTGAGGTCATCATGAGTAACCGCACCGTAACTCTTCCCGCCAACATAAAGATTCCCGTCGCTACCACAAACTATTGAATATGCTATGTCAGCGTAGTAAGCAGAACCATTGTATTGGTAAATCCATCTCTGTTGCCCATCGGTTGTAAGGCTTACGACCGTAAAATCCCAGGAGGTGATGCCTTCATGACATGAGCCTACCGCATAAATATTTCCATCGCTACCATAAATAACCGAATATGCCCAATCATCTTCATTTCGAAGTCCATTGTATCGGTATATCCACCTTTCATTTCCTGCGGTATCAAGACTTAGAACGATGAAATCTTTTTTCGTACCGATGCCAACACTGTTACCTGCGGCATAAATATTGCCATCATTACCATAAGCAATGGAATTTAGATCGTCGTCACCATTCCCTGGACCATTATAATGGTAAATCCATCTTTCCTGACCAGCATTATCAAGGCTTACAACTGTAAAATTTGTTGAACTACCACTTGACCAGCTTCCCCCTGCGGCATAGATATTTCCATCACCACCATAAACAATTGAACTCGCATCATCACCAAGATTTTCCGGGCCATTATAACGGTAAACCCACCTCTCTTGACCCTCGGCATCAAAACTGATAACTGCGAGGTCATTTTCGGTACCGCTGTTATAGACATAGCCCCCGGCATAAATATTGCCATCCTCACCACAATCAACTGAATAACATACCTCCCAATGATTCCCCGAACCAGGATATCTGTAGACCCATCGTTCTGTTCCTGAATTTGTAGTGCTAATAACTATAAAATCAGGACCAGTACCACTGTCTGCGCTGTATCCCCCGGCATAAAGATTCCCATCAACACCCTGAACCATGCTATAGGGTATGTCATAACCGCTCACTGGTCCATTATATCGGTAAACCCAGTTTTTTTGACCTGAGCTATTTAAACTTATAATTGTGAAATCATAAAGGGTGCCGGTGCCACCGCTTTCGCCTGCTACATAAATATTCCCATCACTACCATAAATAATCGAATGAGCCCTATCTTCTGTTCTCCCTGGTCCATTGTATTTGTAAACCCAGAGCTCCTGACCTAAACTGTTGAGTTTTATAACTGTAAAGTCTGTTAGGTTAGTTTTTGTTACACCCTCCCCCGCAATATAGATTTTTCCATCTATGCCCCAAACGATTGAATAACCATAGTCTGATGTATTACCAACTGTATTATATCGGTAAACCCATCGTTCCTGCCCGGCACTTGTTAGACTTATAACGGTTAAATCTGAATAGAAGGTGTTGCCGATACTCCATCCTGTGGCATAGATGTTCCCATCAGCACCATAAACAATTGAGTTTGTTCTATCATTATTATTCCCAGGACCATTATAGGTATAAATCCATCTCTCCTGTCCAGTGTTCGTAAGGCTTATAACTGTAAAATCCCAATCCGTGTTATTACCTGTAGTGTATCCTCCAGCATAGATATTTCCGTCTCCACCGTAAATAATAGAATTTGCCCAGTTTGAACCGCTCCCTATTCCTTCATATCGGTAGACCCATCTCTCCTGACCGCCATTAGTTAGGCTTATAACGGTGAAATCCCAATCTATGCCTGTGCTATATCCTGCAACATAGATATTTCCATCATTGCCATAAACAATAGAATAGGCATAATCGAAACTACTTGCCGGGCCATTGTACCTGTAAATCCATCGCTCATGCCCGATTGTGTCAAGACTTACAACAGTAATATCCCATGAGCTATTATTGTCATAACTTGTTCCTGATACATATATATTTCCGTCAAAACCAAATACAATAGCGTAAGCCTTGTCGTCATTGTTCCCTGCCCCGTTGTATCTATAAACCCACTTCTGCTGACCTGAAATTGTGAGGCTTATGACCGTAAAATCCCGACCCGTTATATTGCCTGTGCTGTATCCCGCAGCATAGATATTTTCGTTGGGTCCACAAGTAATGGCATTAGCCTTATCTTCGCCTGAACCTAAACCGTTATAGTTGTAGACCCAATTTTCTCTTCCATAATTCGTGAGGCTTATAACTGTGAAATCAGCATCAGTCCCAGTGCCATAACCTGCACCGGCGACATAAACCGTCCTATTAAGGTAAGAAATAACCGAACTGACAGCATCGTTGCCATTCCCTGAACCATTATACCTGTAGATCCATCTTGTTTGTGATAAACTATCAAGGCTTATTACTGTGATATCAGAACCAGTAGTATGTCCAATGCTTGCTCCTGCAGCATAAACATTCCCATCTGTACCATAAGCGATTGTATTGGCACTGGCATTACTATTCCCTGGCCCATTATACCTATAAACCCAATTTTCTATCTGGGCAAAGAGTGCAAAAGGAATAAGGAATATTATTGCAATAAGTAGGAATTCTTTTGTCTTAAGGAGCATTTTATATTCCATTTCCTATATTTTATCTTGCGATAACGAGTTTTTTAATAGATTCTTTATCTTCAATTTTAATTTTCAGAAAATAGACGCCGGTAGGAAGTTTGTGGCCGATGTTGTCTTTTGTATCCCAGACAACATAGTCTGATTGTCTGACAGTCTCATAGTCCCATTGTCTAACCAATTGTCCTGTCGCATCATAGATTTTTATTGAAATTTGTGATTTGGAACTTGTTTGGTTCTTAGGATTTTGGATTTGGAATTTTATTCTTTCATTTGCTGGATTTGGATAGATTTTAAGCGTCGCATGTTTAGCAGCAAGCGTAGTGCGTTCTTCAATTCCTATTACTGTCTGCAATGATTTCCAGATGTTTAATCTTCCCCAGCCATAGTTGTTGTTTGGATATGGTGCACCCTGTGAAGGATGGTCAGCATTATTAAGCAGAATGTTGTATATTTCACGTACCGTTAAATTTGGGTTTGCCTGACAGAGAATTGCCACGGAACCGCAAATATGTGGCACGGCCATTGATGTCCCACTCCATGTTTGATAACCATTACCTAAGACCGAAGACCTTACACTTACACCAGGCGCTGCGATATCTGGTTTAATTCGATTCCAGTCTGGGCGATACCAGTATTGAGGGTCATTCCAGGGATTTTGATTGGGCGCAGGACCTCTCGAAGAAAAACTTGCAATATTGTCATTGCTATCAGTTGCACCACTTCCAATATTTAAAGGATAATTTGCCGGTATGCCAACGGTGCCGGCACCAGGACCGCTACCACCAACAGCAAAGGCAGGTAAAATTCCAAGCGATTTCCATGTATTACAGATATTCCAAAAATGCAAATCTGTAGTACTGCTGCTACCCCAGGAATTGTTGACTACCCTTATGTCAATCCCTGAATCTGCCTTTAAATCAGCCATCCATTGCATAGCGGCGTCTACCCAAACATATTGCCCTGAGCCGCTTTGATTAAAACTCTTTGCGGCAACTATCCTTGTGCCAGGGGCAACACCAATATCCTCGGTAAATGAACCAAAACCATCACCACCGCATAAAGTTCCGCATGTATGAGTTCCGTGATTATGGTCATCATAAGGATTTGGTTGCCCATTCACACAGTCACGCCACTTGCCACTCCAGTGGCCCTGCAAGGCAGGATGACCAAAATCAACTCCCGTATCAATATGTCCGATGTAAATCCCGGCACCAATATAGCCTGCATTCCAGCATGAATCAGCCATTATCTTTCTGACATTCCATTCAATTGCACGATAAGGAATCTCTTCGCCACTTTCTATCGGTGGTAGTTCTACTTTTGCATTATGGGAGATAAACCAGACATCATCCCCTCGGGCAATCTCTTCAATAATATCCTTTGTCGCCTTTAGATAAAACCCATTAAAGACCCAGAACTGTCTTATGCTATCTACCTTTTCAGGGAATTGTTTTAAGTAATCAATTAAAGGTTGCTGGCTTGCTTTGGCGATATCTTTAAAGACCTGTGCCCTTTCGTGAATTGAAAGATTTTTTATATCATCGTATGGATATTCTTGAACCATATGGACAATTACAGTAACCTTTTCTTTCGGAGTTAAAACCGCCAATTGCAGTTCTGGTGTCAACTTTCCCATAAAAGGAAGATTTAAAAATAGTGCTAAAGTCAGCCACATAGTAAGGTTTCTGGGGGTCAAATCTCTACATTCTACATGCATCACTACATGCATCACTGACCTCTTTTTCAATCGCTAGATATTGTTTCCGCACAACAGTATCTTTCTCCATCCGCTCCCGTACGCGGCGGCGCAAAAGATGCACGGCTCCGTAATCAATGCCGCCTAATATGATACCGATCTGCGATTGGCTGAGATCGCAATATCTATGGAGTAATTCCGCCGCCATCCCGCGGATCAGGCCATGATCCCGGCGCTGCTTTAATGCTTCCTGGTTCACCCGCATATGCCGGGTAAGAATACTAAAAATCTGCGCCGGCTCCAGCGTGTTCACTACCAGCTCGCGATAGGCCGGCTGATCCCGCACTGATCCCCGCTTAAGATAGTGCTTGACCCTGACTATAAAATCCTTATCCCCCAAGATCAAACGGTGCTGAATCTTGCTAAATGGACTCTCAATTCCCCGCCGCAAACCGTCCCGGACAAATTCCCGATACCCTCGGTAACCACCAGCCATTGATAAGATCAAATCATAACTCACATATTGGACTTTTTTTACGGCCTGCACATACCCGGGTAAACTACTCCAGCCGTAAGATAAAGCATAATTCCATCGCTCTTGATAACCCTGGGATGCCAGGCTGCGCACCCGGATGCAATTGAGATGAAGATACCGCGATACTTCCAACAGATAACTATCCGCATCGACTAAAAAAGCTTTATAACGTCCTTGATACAAATTGCCGCTCCGCTTATGACGCCAGTTATACCAGCCGGTATAGGAAATATTGAAATGACGCATAAATTCCGCGCAGTTCGCCTTGGGCGTTTGGACCAACAGGTGGAAGTGATTGGTCATCAGGACATAAGCATGCAGTACCACTTGATAACCGGTTAATGACCGCTCTAATAACGATAAAAACTGCCGGCGGTCCTGATCGCTCTCATAAATCGACCACTGTTCCACGCCCCGGCAGGTAAGATGATAAAACGCATTGGGAAACTGGATCCTTAAAGCCCTCGCCATGATCTCAATATACTTATTTTTTAAACACTGTCAATACTGATGTAGAATGTAGAGATTTGATGTTATGAAAAAATTGCATTTCCAGGTGTTTTCAATATACTTACCTCGATGGAGGTGCAATTATGAAGTATGTTGGGATCGATTTTCACAAGAATTATTCGTTCATCACGGA
>Ga0315310_10000279_pt1 | contig 32949 bp, 37 predicted proteins | sample TDP5_MG_FD_203630 | JGI IMG/M metagenome (GOLD analysis project Ga0315310, IMG submission 203630) | Freshwater sediment microbial communities from Lake Towuti, South Sulawesi, Indonesia - TDP5 | ecosystem: Environmental > Aquatic > Freshwater > Lake > Sediment | place: Indonesia: South Sulawesi...
TTTCGCAATAGGTGCAATTTTTTCTACCGATTCCAATTCTAAAGAGCTTAAAAGCATCCTTTCAGATGAACCAACTTCGGCACAGGCTTGAAAGACTTGTGGGTCCATTTCATGGTTACCTGAGCCTCCAATTACAATAGGGACCTTGACAGCCTGTAAAACCTCTTCCAGATTTTGGGCTGCCCACTGCGCATCCTTTTTCCCTCCTAAATTCTCGGGAATAGTCGGGTCTGTCCCAATGAAATGGAGCGTCACCATGTCGGCACCAAAAACTTCGACACTTTTTTTCGCCCAAGCTGCCATATTATCTGTAACATCTTCTGGTTCGAGAAGATGTCGCTTCACTGGCTCCGCTAATCGTAAGAAGGACTCTCGCTCCTTGGTATTAACAGGAATATCGAAAACATCTGCTGTGACAACGGGCGCATTTGGATTGGTCCCTTCAAATCGGTAATATGGCGGTACTGTCTCCCCACCAATTTTAATGGTTTTACCACCTTTACCTGAACGTTTAAAGAGGACTTCCGCAATCTGACCGGGATATTTTTCGGCAGGGTTTGCGAATTCTACCTGCTTCCAAGCTATTTCCTTTAATACAGGGGTCACTGCTTGTATCATTGGACGTGCCATTTGAGCTGGAATTCCACCACCAAATTCTAAATCTAATTCTCCTGTTTCGATGGATACTTGCTTTAAAATTATTTCATTTACATCAGCCAATAATCTATTCAATCTTTGTTGAAATTCTGCAAGTTTTTCATCACTCACTTTTATAACCTTCCTTTCATTTTTTTAAATAGTTATCAGAGCTCAGTTTCACCTTTACTTTTTCTTTTTTTCCTTTGGCAATTCTTCTACTCGTCTAATTATTACTTCTTCAGCGTAAATTTTTGCATTTTTGAAAGTCACTTTCCATCTCGCACCACCAACGCCTGCAAAGGTCATTGGAACTCCCGTCATTGGCACCATGGCTGCTGTTTCTGCTTCTGCTTCCACTTTCTCTTCTGGTGCCGCCTCTTCTTCCTTCGGCCAAAATTCTCTAACTGGGTGATTGACCTTAATTAAGAAGGCTTTCAAGGACGCAAGGTCAGTACAATCTTTTTCCGTGGCAATTTTATCATATAAATCATTGGGAATTGCGTCTTTTACCTTTTCTTTGACATTAGAAGGTAACCAGACTACTCGTTTCCAGCCACCATCGGCTTGGAAAAATTTCGAAGAACGCATATATTCAATAGCCATACCCACAAACCCTTCGGTCTGTTTGCCACCACCGGTACTATTTGCCATAGTGCTAAAAGGTAATCCATTCACCGTATTTCCTTTAAAATTCCGATCTACAATGCCAATCCCCTGTACTTCTGGTAGAAAGAATGCAATTGATTCAAAACATCCGCAAGACGTGTGATTATAAGGACTAAGAATCGTATACATATGGACGCGTTGAATTTCACCCAAGGATTTCTTCTTCGTAATCTCGTTGATGCCAGTATATTCTCCTTTCACCGGATCAAGGCATTCTCCTTTCTCAATTAAAAAGTTTGGTCCTTTAGGATCGACCTTCGCAGCAGCTCGTGCATCAAACCAATTAATGGCTCCACATAACGAGATGCGCTGTGGTGTAACTGTACATACGTGAGAAGGAGCAAAGCTCTGGCAAAGTGTACAACCATAGAATTCACCCACTTGTTCATCGGTCATTCCTCTGGCACGTGCATCACGTTCCTCATAAATCTCTCTCGCCCTTTGATATAAGGGTTTTATTTCTTCAAGGTCCGTATAAAATGTAATTTGAATTTTTTCGATAATATTCTTAAATTCAGTTTTGTAGAGGCGTTGTAAAACTATTCCCACATACCTTAGGCTGTCAAACCCTTTCTTAAAACTCTGTTTTGAAAGGCGCAACCAAATATCATAGCGTTGATTTAAGTGCATAAAGCCCTCAATATAGTTGATAAACTCATGAATCCGCCTTTCAAGGACGGCTTCCAGATCCTTTTCCACTAGGGATCCTGCCACTTCCACGATGATTCCCAAAGGATAGGATTCTTCCTCTTTCATTTCTGTAATATCTGGCCCGATAATATTGATTTTTTCATCTTCAATTTCATCCATCTCTCTGGCTTGAACCAGTTCAAATTTTTCGACTATTTTTGGTCCGCCAAATTCAACTTGCATGTCCTTACTGCGAATTCGCTCACCTTCGTAGACAAGACCTACATCCACAGGAAGATCTGCCCACATACCTTTACTTTCTGCCATTTCTAATCACTCCTTTATTTGTTTTTTCTTTATCTCTTCCACGGCGACTCCTATTTGCGAATTTATTGCTGTAAGTCGCTATGGGTTCTTTGACACTGTTCTACACCTTAAAATATCATCTTCATAAAATCTAATTCACGATATAAGAATGATAATTTAAAACCTTCTATCACCTAAATTATCAGTAAAGGGGATAAATAATAATCAAAATCACAATTTAACGAATTTTAAGAAAATAATTCTAATTAGTTTCTATTTTCCTTATTTATTTGAGGATTCCCTCCCTTTTCTTTCTTAACCTTCAATTGAAATTAATTTTAATCATAAGATATTGATATCCATTTTATTTATCTTTGAAAGGAAAAATTTTCATTCCATTTTTGAAATTTGGAAGATTAAAAATTATAAAAGCAAATTGAAATGAGGAGGATTAACCACATTATTGCGGGATAGAAATTATCCAATTGAAATGAGGAGGATTAACCACATTATTGCGGGATAGAAACTATCCAAACCCATACTTTTCACCGACTACAATGGAAAGAACTCTATTTAAATTTATTATGGTCATACTTCAAATTTCGTAAAAATAGAATATTCAAACAAGATTTTTGCTTTGAGAATGAAAAAATTGGCTTGTTGGAATTCAATGAAAACTTGACAACAAATGAAAATCTATGATTCTGACCCAAGAAATTTAGGGGAACAACGAACACTTGAATGTTTTTAATAATTGAAATTAAAAAGAAAATGTTTTTTAATACCCATACGTATACCCATACACATAAGGTGAATCAAAATGGGCTCAAAAAATATCTCTATAACAGATGATGTTTATAATCTTCTTAAAAGTCTTAAATTAGAGGGCGAAAGCTTTTCGGACACCATCCGCCGTTTGGCCTTAAGTAAAGGAAAAATAACTGAATTTTTTGGGCTTTGGAAAGAAATGCCAGAAGATGAATTTCATGATATTACTAAAAATATTAATGCAATTAGAAGTCAAATTGATAAAGAACTCTTAGGAGACAATGAGCCTTGATATGCGCAGATACTTCATTTATCATAGACTATTTGAGAGAAGATCCAAGAGCTGGAGAAAAAATGAAAGAGATCGAGGACAATCAACTGGCCATCACTGTGATTACTAGTTTTGAGCTTTATTTTGGGATATTCAAAGGGAAAACTGTTAAGCATGAACAGAGATTAAGGGATATAGAAAAAATTTTTAGTCGGTTAATTATCCTTCCTATGACTCATGAAAGTGCAATCAATGCTGCCCAAATATTAGGAAGACTCTATGCCATTGGAAAACCCATAAATACCTTGGACTGTTTCATTGGTGCAATTTCTCTTGCTCATGGTTGTTCTGAAATTCTTACTCATAACAAGAGCCATTATGAAAACATTGAAGGATTAACCGTACTCGGATATTAATCTTAAATTATTAAAAAAAATACATAAAAAAAACACATAAAAAAATTGGTAATTTATAATATTTGAATTTTGATATACGCTATTTGGATTGGATAGGTCTCGTTTTTTCGTCCTGAAGATAATTAAATATACTAATAAACTTTTTATACTATTATACTAAATTATTTTTTATGTCAATTGTAAAAATTAAAAATAAAAAGCTTCTAGAAGAAATTCAAGCGAAATTAACACTTAAAATGGGAAAGAAATATTCACAACAAGAAATATTGGACAAGAGTTTGGAGTACTTAGGCGAAAATTTAGACAGATTCATAGAAGATCATTTCCCTTTCATTGAAATACCACCGGAACGCCTCAAAGAAATAGAAGCCTCTGCTTCGGATTTGGAATATGAGACTTCAGGCGATGAAGACTTAGATATTTACGGATTATAAGGTGATTATTATAGGGATTTTCTTCGACACTGGATTCTTTTTTGCATTGAAATTTAAAAAAGATCCCAATCATAAAAGTGCATTAAAAACTCTACAGGATATATCCCAAAAAAAATATGGAAATCAATTTACATCTGATTATATAATTGATGAATTACTGACATTAACATGGAAAAGAACTAAAGACAAAAATGTTATCTCCCAAATTTGGAACCTATTTAAGCCTGATAGCAGTATCTGCAATATTATTCAGATTTCAATAGATGAAATCCCTTTAATTTATAATATTTTTTATAAATACTTAGATAGAGAAAAATTTCTCAGTTTTACCGATTGCTCGATTCTTTATCATATGGAAAAATTCAAAATCCAATATCTCGCAAGTTTTGATTCAAATTTCGATGGCTTAACTACCCGTATTGCAAATCCTATTTGAAATATTTTTTAATTAAATGAAGTAAAACTATTTATTTACTCTATTTGAATTGGATATTTCCCATATTTCCGTCCCGCTGCCATCATCGCCTCATAATTTTCTAACGTGACTGAATAAGTAATTGTATGCCCCGACGCCAACATGAAACCGCCTCCAGGGGCCACTTCCTGCATCAGGCGTTTTACGTAGGCATCCACCATATCCGGCGTGCCGTGCGTCAGAAGACTAATGGGATCGACATTCCCGACCAGACAAAGTTTATCCCCGTAATCCCGCTTGATCTGGAAGATATCCATGCCCGAACCAGGTTCAAGGGGGTTGAGCGCATCGACCCCCGCCTTGACAATCAGATCAAGCAGTTGATTTATGTTTCCACAGCTGTGCAGTATTAGTTTGCCATTGTAGGAATGAATCTTATCGCAGACCCGTTTTATTTGGGGGATAATCAGTTTTTCATACTGTTGCGGGCTTAGAAAAGGACCATTTTTATGTCCGGCATCATCAAATATTATAAAGGTTTCAGCACCTAAATTGAGCATGTTCTCCGCTACTGCAACCGAAAAATCTCCTCGGTCGCGAATCACGCGTTCGATAAATTGTGGTCTGGTGTATAATAATTTAGTGAAAGTAGAGAATCCAAACGATTCCCAACTCCCTTCCAAGACTCCAACCAAATTTGGAAGCATATAAACATCATCCCTCGCCTCTTTTACTGCCGCTACATATGCAGCTGCCCGTGTTGGATGATCAGGGTCCAATAACCCCCATTTTTCATAAGATGCCTCTGGATCGTCTGTATCAAAATAGCCCCCATTATAGAACGCAATATCGACCTCCTTCCCGACCGAATCTATTTTGGAAAAGATAAATTTTCTTCCGTATTCATCCGCATATTCTTTCGCCGAGGGAAAGGCAATCTTCGTGAATGAAAGCACTATCGGCGCAATTCCGGTATCATACCCCATTTTTCGAAAGAATTGTGCGAATGCTTTCCCTACCAATTTCATAGTTGTTGGTCTACGTGCCATCCAAGCAAAAATTTTTCGAAATCCTATGATAAACCGTCCCCATTTCAGTGTCCCTGCAAGGCTCGACATACCTCTGATACCATATTTTTTTAGTACTGGCGCACTATCAATCCCCTCTCCAAAAAGTGGCACCCGATCGGGCTCCTCATGGTTGAGGGCTGTTAAAACTCGCGTTTTAGAATCCATGGGTTTCAATCCTTCATAGCTCTAAATCAACCGTCGTGGTTTTTACTAGCATAATCCTATAAATTTTTGACTTTACCCTATTTTATCTGTATAAAATAATTTATATCGACATATAACTAGCCCTAAATACATAAAAAAATCATCTGTAAAACCTTCAAGGAATGGATTAAAATGACTGAAACGGCGTTAGTGACGGGTGCCGCCGGGCATGCCGGCATTTTCATGGTTCAACTACTGGTGCAGAAAGGATACAATGTGATTGCGACGGACTTAGCAAAAGAAGCGCGGGATGAGCTATTCCAAGGCGGCAAATGGACGGCTGACGATACTTTTATGCAGCAACTCTGTGGTACTGGTGAAGTCCAATACATTCAAGCGGACCTCACGGATAAACAATCCCTTGAACCCCTCTTCGACCATGATATCGATGTAGTCTTCAGTGTAGCCTCCCTCTATGATTACTTTGCCCTCATTGACGTGCTGCGCAAGATTAATGTAGGTGGTGTGCGAAATCTGGCAGAACTGGTGCTTGATAAATCCAATGCAAAGCATTTTATTCATTGGAGCACCTGTGGCGTTTATGGTGAGCCAAGCTACCAGAAAGATGCCAAGGGATACCCCATTCCTATCACTGAGAACACCCCTTACAATCCCCCGAATTCGTACTCTATATCCAAAATGGAACAGGAACAGATACTCTTCGAATTATATAAAAATCGCGGCTTGCCTTTAACCATTATCCGCCCCGCCCCCATTTACGGACCCCTACAAACTTACGGGGCGTGGCACATTTTCCATTTAGTGCATAAGGTCGGTACTTGCGTGATTCCCAGTATTTACCCTCGGAAACATCGCCTCCGAATGCCAATGGTCCACGTCGAAGATCTCGTGCGGGCGGCGCTCTACATTTACGAATATCAACCCAAAGAACAAGTCCTTGGGCAGGCGTTCAACGCAGTCTGCGATGAAGGATTCCAGGATGAATTTATTGAATTCGTGTGTGAAATTCTAGGGGTCAAATGTAACCGAATTCCTATTTGGTGGCCCTTTTATAAAATCGTATCCCGCATGGCATTATCCTTGGCAAAACTCCAAGAAGGCCGCGCCCGCACGAAGAAAGTGCGTCCTCGGTTCGAAGCCGCCATGACCGGCTATGTGACCCATCAATATTATTTTTCCAATCAAAAACTGAAAGACCTTGGGTTCGAATTCCTATACGGAGGATGGAGAAAGGGCACTTTAGATACCATTACGTGGTATAAAGAACACGGCTGGCTGGAGGATGATATTCAATGATTGGATTTCTCTTCTCGATCATTCTTCTCATCATTCTTGGATTGATTATCGCTTGGGCATATAAGCGGAAATTACGACAGATTAATAAGGACGCGTCGGTCTTACTCGGATTACTCATCATAGGGCTCTTCTGGATCCTCGGGATTCTCTTCTATCTCAATATCTTCGGCGCAGATGGGGCTAACTTAATGTGGAACTTCCCCTTCAATCTGGGCATTGCTACCGATAAAACAAATCTGACCCCTTACGCAATCCTCCTCTTCCTCTCTTATCCCCTCTGGTATCTGTGGGGATTGGAACGCGGCTATCAGATCTGGGGGCGGCGCCCCTACCAGGAAGGAATCCTCTTCATTTTCCGCACAAATAAGCCCGGTCAAGGTCTCCCGAAGGAAAAGAAAATGGAATAGGAAAAGGAAAAGAAAATTATAATTCACTATTTCCTTTTTTTATCTTAACTCAATGGACTTAATTTTGAATTTCTTATACTTCTTTTTGAAAGTAATTCTTACTTGCCATTATTCAAGAAAACTGATTTCCTTTTTTATCTTAACTCAATGGACTTAATTTTGAATTTCTTATACTTCTTTTTAACTTCCTCAATAAATTAATAAAGAATCAAATTAATAAAATTCTCGAATGGATAAAGCAAAATTTGATCTTTGGTTTGCAGAGGCAACGAACGATTTTGAAATGGGGACTATTTTATTCGACGCTCATAAATATAATGGGGCAGTTTTTTATTATATACAAGCTGCAGAGAAAGCCGTAAAGGGACTATTATATCTATTCAACCTTCAACCTTGGGGGCATTCAATCCTTAATTTAATGAATGAATACGAGACAAGGGGCAATTTAATTTCCGCTGAGTTGAAACAAAGTGCAAAAGATCTTGAAAGACATTATTCAAGATCGCGGTATCCTGATGCATCGCCAGCCAAAGCTCCCAAAGATTTGTATACTGAGAAGTCTGCCCAAAAAATTCGGGATATTGCAAAATCCTTTCTGGACTTCGTTAAAAGTGAAATGGAGGCGCAAATTCAAAATGAATTCCAAGGCTAAATTCCTGAAAATTTTTGGGAGACTGATTAAAGATATCCAGAATCGCGTACCACTGAAAGTAGTAATTTTATTTGGTTCATATGCCCGGGGAACTGCAAATAGATTTAGTGATTATGATCTCGTAATAATCGCAGATTTTCAGGAGGAATATTTCGACCGGAGCGCTTGGATCAGTGAAATTGCACCCCTCATTTCAATAGATTTATTTTGTTATACTCCTGAAGAATTTGAGGAACTCTTTAGTTCTTATAATCTTACTGCCATTGATGCTATTGGCGAAGGCATTATATTATTTGGAGAAAATTATATTGCCCCCTACAAAGTTCGATATGCTGATTACGTACATCGTGGGATGCGAAAAACCCAATGCGTGCTTATTCCACCATCTACTTAATAATTAATTTTAAAACGTATTATTGGTCTGTTGTATAATAAAATCTTTGAAACAAGTTAAACTACTTTCCCTAATGCTAAAGTCTATGGACAACCGCTTATTATACATCCGACCACTGCTGGTTCGGGACCGATGTACCTCTTTAAGATGGATTGCCTGTAGTTTGGTGTGGAAATGCCTTTGAGCAGGTTCATGCCCCTAATGAAAATATCCTTATTGAGGGTCTACTGCTGAACATGAAGCACTTGGTGGCCATCTTCCATACCTTTGCATTATCTCAATAATTACTCCCTAGTAGCCTTATCTTTTGGTTAATACCGGTAACAGTAACAATACAATTATTAATAATACTGCAATTAATATCTGAACGATGAACCAACAGTGCGGATTTGGTTTAAATGATAGCAATTTCATTATCCTATCCCAATCTAATCTCTTTTTAGAAATAATTTCAAACATTTATATTTTCTTAGCATCTTTAGGTTACAAATAATAAAAAATAAATTTTCCCTATAGACCGTAATTATTAATTATTAATATGTAAACAAAATATATAAAAGTATACAAAAATGTATACATATGATTAAAATTGATTCTTCCTCCTTGATTTACTTGATTAAACTTGATCTTCTTGAACTGATTAAAAAACTCTACAAGACTATTATTATTACACCTAAGGTCAAGACTGAAGTTGTGGATCAAGGAAAGAAGAATAATTATCCAGATGCCTATGTAGCGGAATCGTTAATAAATAATGGCAAAATATCGCTTCATGAAGTGCCAACAAATTTAATAATCCCGCAAATTAAAAAAATTCATCAGGCGGAATTGGAACTAATTCATTTTGCTCATGATGAAAATTGCATCGTATTAATTGATGATACAATTGCTCAACGCTATGCTTCAACACTTGGCTTAACCTTCCGCACCATCCCGTTTCTTCTTGTTGAATTACTACAACAACAACTAATTACTGGTTCAGAATTCGATATTTATTTAAATAAAATCGTCTCATTAATGAATCTTCACCCAAAAGATTTACTTTATTTACAAAAATGTAAGGAGGTTTTAGTATCGCTATGAGTGTTATTTCAATTCGAGTTGATAAAAAACTCAAAGAAGAACTGGAAGAAGTTGCGCAATTAAGGAAAATCGATAAAACTACATTAATTAAACAATTATTGCCTGATCTTCTCAAGCAAGGACGAATTCAAGCAGCATTAGAAGCATATCAAAATGGAATGACTGCAGAAAGTGCCGCTGCTACTGCGAACTTGGACTTATGGACTTTTTTAGATGCGTTACGAGAAAAAAATATTCTGCATCATCCAAGCGAAGAATCTATTTATTTGGACTTTCTTCAGCGCTGCAAGCATGAAATAAAATAAAGAGATAATAAAATTATTAACTTTAATATTTAAAAAGCAATATTAAAAAAAATCGTAATTAGGTTTCAATCATTTAACAGTAAAATAATTATTTTTCTGGAGATAAGATAGATTTTCTTGCCTGTTCATAAACCTGGGCATTTAACCACATAATTTCAGAGAGCTTTTCCAACCCTGAGAGGGCTTCTAAATCGGAAATTAAACCATCTTTAGTAGCCTTGATGAGGCATCCTATACTCCCGACTACATCAATACCCATAACTTCAGCAAAACTCCTTGCGGCAGCATCATCAATTAATGCTGGTATATTTAATTCCTTTGCAATTAATATTACAGCAAGCTCACCATAATGAATACCAGATTTCTCTAAAATTTCATTCTTAATTTCAAAATTACTCAATATATTAATCCAGTTGTTAATTTCTTTTTCTATTATAAAAGCATCTGGCTTTCCAAATTCTTTACCTTTTTCAATAACTTCAATTTTCACCGATTCTGGAATACCAATTTTGCCAAATAATTCCTTTAAAATTAAAAGTTTTCCTATTATAGTAAGATGGATAATTGGTCCTGCATTGCTTATTGCCTTGATATCCATTTTAAATCTTTATCCAGATCTTCTTTATTATAATTAAAGGGAATATTCCTTTTCCTTAATTCTTCCAAGGCATCTCTATAAGTTATATTCGCCATTTCCGCGGCTTTCCAAAGGGAAATTCTTCCTGCTCTATATAGTTCCAGAGCTTTTTTTATCTTGTAATTCTTAATTGATTCATTTAGAAATTTTCTTATCATTGCTCCTTTATCTACCCCTTCTTCATTACAAATCTGTTCCAGTTCGTCCACAATCTCCTTAGAAATCCGAATAGAAGTTGTAATCATTTTCATATAATACATTGTACTATAATGTACTATATAAATTTTTCAATTTATTTTCCGTACGAACAAGCCTAGTGAAGGACTCCCAAAAGAGAAGAAAATCCGATTTAAGGACATTTTGGAATCTACAACCGTCAATCCTGAGGACTTCAGATCTGCCAGCGAATTAATTGAGAAATACTTTTCAATCTTTCCCTCAAGGCTCATTGATGAGAAAAAGAAGCTGCTCTTCCTATCGAAAAAATGTTTATAAAATTCCGTCTGCGCTCGAAGCCAAACTCCGAGAGATCGTAAAAGATGATAATGAATTTGATGTTATTAAATGTGAAATCCAACGATCTTTTGAAAAACAACTGGGAAATAGATTTATTGAACTGTATGAGGAGTTGGAGGATGAAATAAAGCAAAAAGAGGAAGGGGACGATAAAAAACACTCTTAATGAACTAATAAGGTATCCTTGAAAATTTAAACACATCAAATCCCGTATCAAAAGTGAAAATTTGATTTATATCATAAATTCTCATTAAAACCACACTGGTACAATCCGTAAAACTTAGCTCAATGTCCTCATATTTTTTGTATACCTCCCAGGCTGCTGTAAAAACCTGATCATTAATTTTGAGGGTCAAAATTGATTCGGATTTTAAAATTGCCTCTCCTAATTTTATAGAAAGATCATGTCTTTTTGTTCGAATTCTACAGGTAGTTACTGCTTCATCTACAATATAATCAGAACTAATCAACTTTGAATAGGTTTGTTTATTTGCAATCTCTTCAAAAATATCTTTTGCGTTAGCATGATTTTTATCATCGGCATTATGGAAAGCTACAAATGCTCCTGTATCAATAAATAGTTTAATTTGACTCACCATACAATATAGAATCAATTTTCTCTGAGACTTCATTTGCCCCATAGGAAACGGGCTCTAATTTAAAAATAGGGTCCTGTGGATTTATTCCCGAATTCAAATCAATAAACTGGTTGATTGCATCCTGTAATATTTGTTTGAGAGTCAGATCATTTTTTTTAGCAATAGTGACTAATTTTTGATAGGTTTCTTCAGAGAGAGTGGTCTGAACATTCTTTTTTTTAGACATATTTTTTCACATGTAATTTATATGTTAAAAATCATTATTTATATTTAAACCTTATTATCTTATTTATTATCAATTTTATAAAGAATTCTCTTATTAATCTTTTGATTTTTATTAAAACAGTTAATTCTTTCAGTTTTTCTGTGAAAATGAGTTGTTCACATTTCTTTTTATTAAAGAATATAATTTCAATGAATTTTTAATTAAAAAAACAGCATTTAAACTTCTATTTCGAATTTAGAGAGTTATTCTGATCAATCAAAAGTTCCACTTTCTCCAATTATTTAAATTATAATAGTTCATTAGAAAATTTGAAATCGATAGAGACATTATTATTGTTCTGTGGAAAATTTAGGAAAATAGTCGCATGTGTGCGAGTTGAAACGATAGTGGATGGCATTAAGTTTGTTCGGTACTGTCAGAATATGGTTCGGAATACCATTTTCAATTATAGGAAACTAAAAACCTTGACGAGAGAAGACCTTCAAGGTGATATTCCGACAATTGCTCGGAATATTGGCGTGGCTCCCGTAATGGTCATTCGGCAGCTGTTAAAGCTGGATGGATTCACCAAACGAGAAGTGAAAGAAATTATTGAGGGCACTCTGTCACCGCCTGATGCCTACAAGGAGTCCCTGTATTATGCGTTACAAAATGATCCCGTTTTTTCTCCAAGAGGGGTTTATTTTTCCAAGAAACGTGGGGAACGGGGCGAAGAGCTGATTGGCGCCTGGTTAGATTCCCTGGATATCGGATATGAACGGGATCCCGGGATAGGCGGCCCTGATTTCTTGCTGAAATCGCGCCTGAACCTTCTTTTTTCGGGAGTCGAGAAAGAATTTGATTGGATCGAATCAAAGGCCAGCTATGGCGATGCCTTCGTCTTGAAAGGAGATTCCCAACAATTTGAGAAGTATTTTCAATGCTTTGGGGATGGCTTAATTTTTTACTGGTTTGGCATAGAAAAAGAGACGAAATATCCAATAATAACTTGGCGGGAAATGATGAATTTGACGGATGGTTCCTTGAAGGATCGCATCCGATCCTTTATTGCGTTTGTTCCGCAAGAATTTAGGCATTTAATTTAGATTTCTTTGATCCTTTTCTACTGCTAGCTTAAAGGACCGTGGAGTTAAGGAATTTGACTCCTGCATTGGTCATGGTCGTGAGGGCATTGGAGACACTCCCCTGAGGGTCGTCGATGCCCCGGGTTAAATCAATAATGACGTAGATATCAAATCCCAGACTTTTTCCATCGAGCGCCGAATAAAACACGCAATAATCGAGCGCAAGTCCGCAGAGGAAGCATCGGGACACATTCAGAGCTTTCAGATAGCCTGATAGACCTGTTTCCGTCACTTTATCATTCTCGATGAAGGTGGAGTAACTATCGATCTCAGGATTTATTCCCTTCCTAATGATAGCGTCAGCTACAACTGTATTTAATAAAGGTGAGAAATTTGCGCCCTCTTCTCCCTGAACACAGTGGTCAGGCCAGACCACAGGTCCAATACCCAAACTTTCAAAGGAATCGAAAGGGTTCTTGCCTGGATGCGCGCTTGCAAAAGATTTATGATTGAGAGGGTGCCAATCTTGCGTTAGAATAATCCGTGCCGCGTGGAGCTTAAAAATATCAGAAACCCTATTAATTCCCTCTATAATTTCATCGCCTCCCTTCACCGCTAGTGCACCTCCTGGGATAAAATCATTCTGAATATCGACGATAAGTAATGCATCTGAGTGTGAAATACTAATTTTCTTTTCAAGATTCAATTCCGAAATTTTCAAAGGACAACCTCCACCCAAATTATTTTTTGGGTGGCTTATTAAATCTACTGGAAGAACTTATGAGAATGCGGAATGGAAAATTTACAAAAGGAAAATTATGAAAAGAGAAAAGGTCTGTATAAATTATCTATTGGAAGGCATTGGCAATCTGGTCATCTAACTGTTTAAAGGAAGCTAGGTAATCCTTCCGTTCTTTCTTGAACTTTTCTATCATATCATTCAATTGCTCTGGAGTATAGAATTGCGTCGGATCGTAATTAGACATATCGACGCCTTCCACGGTTTTAGGGATTAAAGTGCCAAAGTAGGGTTCTGGTTCCCATTCGATTGAATTCCGGGCGATGCCCCGGATAATGGACGCCATTTCCTTTATTGGGATTCGATTGACTTTTCGCCTCAGGATCTTGGGTCCATCTGGCGCAGTATCCATGATTTCACCGACTCCACCCGTGTTCAAGAGAAAGCACTGGACTCTTTCTTCATTCTCCTTTAGAAAATTGTAAAACCAGTTTCCTTCATCAGATTCGCTTCCCACGATGAATGGGTTAGTGCCGACGACTCTCACACTTTCTCCCGCCTTTTTCGGGTTCGATCCAGAGGTTTCGATTGATTCGCCTAGCATGAAGGCTGCTGCCGCTTGTTCAATATTCAATTTCGACGCAATCGGCACCATGGTATTTCGGCGGGTAATCAGAAAAATTAGCATTCCATCCACTTCAGAAAGTGGGGGAATATTTACGCCTTCGCTGGAATATCTCCCGAAATCTTTCTTTTGCATGATGCCTCGCCCATTTCCCGTTAGAACATCAGATTCAAAGAAAACTTCGCCTTTATAATCAACCAATACATTTTCAAACACGGCATCGGGCTTTGTAATAGCATCATAGATCAGTGGCTGAATTTCCGGGTTCAAGCCTTCCGTCTTTAGGTAGAATCCCCGCTCAGTTCCTAATGCGCTCCCATCTGGCCGAAGAGCCACAAAATCATCCTGTACAATCTCAATTCCTTCGCCATCATCCTCATTGAGATCATGGCTATGGCAGGAATGCGTCGTTTTCCCAGTGGCTGTAAGCCCGAATATAAGCGTCGAATAAGTTTTGATGTTTCCATCCACGGCATCACGCGCTTTAATTATTTTGGCTCCTGCATGCAGACCCAACATTCCGCGCTCCTTTGCCAGCCACATTGCCATGCGTAGAAAGCCTTTCTTTGCTTCTCCATAGTAGTCCGACCCAAGCACAAAAGTGATCCCGATTTCAGGGAAAACCACAATCTGTCTATCCTTCTCTTGCCATTCGGGAATATACACAATGAATAATTCTGGTCCTTCACTATTTTCTTTCAAAGGAAAAAGAGTCAAATTTATCATATGTGAAAGCCTTACCATTTCTTTGCGATGGACCGATACATATAAGGTACAGGTAGGTGAATAATAGGAATTTTCGCACATGGTCCGGGAAGTTCTGATGAAAGGCGCCCTTTTTATATATTCGAGGATTTCCTTGATTGTTTTAGGAAGTGTTTTGACGATTTCCCGCTGGCGCTCATTTAATTTAGTCAGGGCAACCTTGGGTGATCCAATATATACCGTCAATTCTGCACTTCTATTTTTCACCGTGGAAACATAATTATAGTTGTCAAATTTCGTACGAGTCCCGTATTTTTCAGCCATTTTACGAATCTCCGCTTCTGTTGGCATTTCAACGTTGGAAAAATTGATCATATCCGCAACTACGTTCCGGAATTCTTCTAGGTCAATTTGTTTCAAAGCTTCCTCTATCTCGATTTGAATTACTTGCTTCTCTTCCTGAATAGGCTCAAGATATGCCTTTGACAAGATAATATTTTTAATGGCCTTTTGTACTTCAAACATGGGTTTGGCTGTGTTAACGCTATAAACGGCAATAAATCCCAGAATTTTATCAAAAAATTTCAGTTGTTGTTCCTTTCGAGCCTCATTATACATCACAATGTGCGGATTATAGAAGGGAAATTCTGCTTTGCTTAATCGCTCCAATGCATCTTTTTTCGTGAGGCGACGCACCATTTCTTTGTTAGTAGGATCTGGATTAAGTAAGAAAATGACGTTTATCCTGGTGGTATTAATGTATTTGTCCTTTCCGCCAATCCACCAAGGATCTAGGATGAAATGATCTTCCTCTTTCTTACATTTTTCATAGAGAATCTTTAAGCGGGGAATTAATTTGACAATGTTGTTTTTGAGGTAGAATTTTCGTTCAGAGATAGTCGTGGAAATACGACCTTTTTCCCCGCCTATCTGCTCAACATATACCCAATCCAACGAATGAATGCGGGATCGCTCTATCTCAAGGAGTAAAAAGGTGTGGGTATTGATCCCAGAGCCCACAGGTCCCATAAAGGCAAAGCCTTCACCATTAATATCTATTAAGGATCCCCTGATGAAATGCAGATTTTTTTGATCTTCCGTCAAATCCAATACTATTCCGAGGGCTAGCGACCGCAATCGCTCATACGAGGCGATATTGATAAGAAACCCGGTTTTTGTTTCATCATTGTAACTTACACTGGGTTCAACATTATAAACCCCAGTAATTGCGTATATTATCCCATGAGGACGCAAGTTAGTCTCAAATGGCGCTGGGAAGAAATTCTCACGCCAAAAATCCTCTAAATGCGTATCATTTGTTTGTAATTGAATAATGAATCCATTGATATTCACATTCCACATATATATAGAATCAAATCCTAAATAACGCCCTGCCAGTGTTATTAACTCGTTTGCTCTATCTAATGAAATAATTTCTGCTTGATGCAAAGTTTCAACCATATCTATTCTTCTCTCTTCAATCAATTATTGAATAAAGGGTAAAAATGTCGGCACATCGAAATAAAAGTAATTTTTTCTACTTTTTTTCCAAAAAATGATATCGGTTTTACTTTATAAATTTTTCTTAAAATTATAGCAATAAGCAATTACTTTGTTTTATCATATAGCAAAAAGTCAGAAATATTTAAATAATCTACTGCGTTTGTCAACTATAATGTCAACTTTCAATCTCATCACTATGCGCGATTTAAAGGAGATCGACCGAAAAATTTTACGATCTCTAATTGAGGATAGCCATAAATCCTTAAATGAGATTGCCGAAGGAATTGGCATCTCACGACAATATGTTTCACAGAGAATAAAAAAGCTTCAGGACAAGGGTCTTATTAGATCTTTTACCATTGATTTAAACAAGCAGTTAATCGAAGAATTACGGGTTCAAGCATACATTTTGTTTCGAGAAGATCCGAACACGAAAATTCGAAGCGAAAACGAAAAAAGACTTAAGGATATTCCTCAAATTACCAAATTTTCACGTCTTTTCGGTAAATATGATGGTATATTGGAATTAATTGTGAAAGATAATGATGAATTAACTAATATCGTTAATCAATTACATACATTTAAGGGAATAAAGGAAACGGAAACCTTTATAGTTCATACTTTTATCAAAGATGATGAAAAAGCACCTATTTTAAATATACTTCAATGAATAATTAATTTCTAAATTTACTTATCTCTTATAAAAATGGTATTTCGTCCAGTTCCCACTGAAATAATCTTCGTTTCATCTATGATTTCATCTAAAGGTGTTTCGTGATCGACTGCTAAATAATAGCCTTTCAAGGCTTCTTCTTTCGGTATTTTAAGGTCTTCAAAATGAATTCGGCGTGGATCATAAACCCAATAATTTTCATCGAGGTTCTTTTTAAAAGTTTTAGGAATCTCTAGTTTTAAACTATCTCTCGGATAAGGAATCCCTTCATCCTCAATTTGGGGCGCAAAGGATACGCTATAGGCTTCCGGAAAGTGGTTCAATAGCCATTCGAGGGCAAACGGTTCTAAGGATTTAAGAAATAATTTATGATTCATAAAGAGTCCTGCACATTTTGTGGAATACTCTCTACAAGATAATAGACTCAAGGTTTGAATTAAAGTGGGCCATGGATGAAAGGAAAACCACATATCATTCAAACCATATATGCGTTTGGCATTAATACCACGCCAAAGACAGGCCATATCTTCAAAAGGCGATAATTCCACAAAGAAATTTGTCAACCCTGTGCTCCAAGAAAGGCATACGAAATATGCGGCATTGGCAAATTGTGGCATGCGCTCATTACGAATATCACGGAAAATGTCAATGAGATAGATCGCTTTCTTCTGAAGGTCTCCTTTGACGCGTTTTGGGATTTCGAAGAGTCTATAGCCAAGTTTCAGATGCCTACGATTCATAACTTCATCGCCTTGTTTTATCACGAACCAATCAACTGGGATTCCACCTTCTGTGTGAATATTGCACCCAAATAAGAGTTCTTGCGAAAAATCATCAATACAAAAAAAGGTTGTAGAGACACTATCACCGTAAAGAAGTTTTATTGCACCTGGTTGGAGATCACTGCGGCATATAACAACATTTGGTAATGCTAAATAGCAGAAAGTCTCCTCTGCCCTCTCGGGCGTTATTTTACCTTCAATAATATCCTTAGACGTTGCAATCATTTCATCTAAACGCACTTTTTCCATCTCATAGACCACATCATTGAATTGACTGAAAAAGTCTTGCATATAATTCAATCCTAATTCCTTGAAAATGCGCCAAGCCCACCGTCCCAAGCCCAAATGATATTTATTTATAAAATTCTCATCAAATTCACTGATTAGATGCATATATTTCCTTATGACTCCTGAAAACTTATATTTCTGAATTTTTTAATTAAATACGAAATTACAATTTTTAAAACCTTATTGTTTTACAAATGGCCATGATTTATCCCTTAGCCTCGAATCTAATCATCAATTCTGATAGGATATTTGCCATATTTTCGAGCCGCCGAAATCATCGCATCAAAATTTTCTACGCTAACGGAATAGGTGACAGAATGCCCGGAGGAAAGGATGTATCCTCCACCTGGAGCACATTCATTAATTAGCCACTTGACATGGGCATCTATAATTTCGGGAGTTCCATGTGTCAAAATTGAAATGGGATCTACATTACCAATGAGCGTGATTTTTTGTCCGTAGGTCTGCTTGAGCTGGGCGATATCCATACCCGCCCCAGGTTCAAGAGGGTGTAGGGCATCAATTCCGGCTTCAATAAGGAGATCCAGGAGTTGAGTGAGATTTCCATCGCTATGAAATATCAATTTTGCATTATGGGAATGAATTAAAGAAGAAATGCGCTTCATATGGGACATGACTAATTTCTCATAGAGCTCCGGCTTGAACATCGGCCCGCTCTTATACGCCAAATCATCGCCAACACAAATAGCTTCCGCGCCTAAATTTAGCATATTCTCGACCAACCCAACAGCAAAATCGCCTCGATCGCGAAATACCCGCTCAATAAAGTTAGGGTCTGTGTATAATAATTTCGAAAATGTAGGAAATCCAAAAGCCTGCCAAGTAACATCAAAAACGCCAGCCATTAAGGGGATCACAAAAATCTGACCATTTGCGCATTTTAATCCTGTATGATACGCTTCCGCCCGCTGCGGGTGATCTGGATCCAATGGCGAATCATACCACTTCTCATAGGCGGCCTGTGGATCTACTGTATCAAAATAACCCCGCTGATAGAAGCCAGTATCTACCAGCATACCACCTGACTCCAACTTAGAATGGATAAATTGGCGCCCAAACTCATCAACAAATTGATTTGGAGAAGGAAATGTGGTTTTTGTTAAAAAAAAGCTGACGGGTACCGTGCACGCATCGTAGCCAATATTCTTGAACAACTGAACTGCTGCATTTGCCACCAATCTTATTGCAAACTTCCGACTTGCTATCCATGCTGCGATTTTCCGCCACCCAATAATGAATCGCAATAATCTTAATAAATTAATCTGACTCCCAACCGTTTTTCCCTTATATTTATTTAGAATAGGTACAGAATCAATGCTTAAATCGAATAGCGGAACTTGGTCCGGCTCTTCATGATTTATAGCCATTAAAAACCTTTTTTTAGTATCCATATTTACCATACTTCAATTTTTTTCTTTTCCTATACAGCATTCCAACACTTCGATTTCAATCGCGGATCTGGTGCATATTTTTCTCTACGGGCCAATCCTTCTGTCATTAATTCCTTTTTCTCGATAAAATATTTGCCATTCTTTAGTTCTTTGTAGCTGGGAATTGTTTCCGCGTACCTAGATAACCACCGACGCTGGTAATAAAGCATATTCTGCATCATTGCCTCAATTTTTTCCTCATCTTCTATGAAGGCATTCATCGGATCTGCTAGCAACGCTTTCATCAGATCATCGGGATCGCCGGAAAGTGCCGCATTAATTACCAATTGTTGATTTTCTGCATGCCTTTTGACCCATTCGTTTATCGAATTTGGTAGCGGGCCGATTTTCGCAGAGGTTATTTTGCCATTTCTAAAGTAACATGGCAGTTCGATAATACAATTAACCGGCAAAGAAGGAATTGTCCCATTATTCAAAATATTACATACATGATGTCTTCGAATGTTATTTTCCCGATCTTTCACCATCATTAACGCTTTTTCACCCCCTTCCATGGGACGCAAGGCCAGTTTGATAAGCCAGCCATTCGTTCGCGTTTGAAGAAAATTAATCAAGAAATAAACCAGTGTTCTCTCTAAATGGATCCCCTCCACATCCCGTAATTTAGTGATACCAAACGGCTTCTGCCAATGGTTGAAATAGTTGTAATATTCAGGGAGAAATTCTGTAACGTGCCGGTCCTCGACATAGTTAAGGTAGCCCGTCTTATTTAACATATAAAAATTATAGGGTCTGCCATATTTTCCGGTTCGATAGGCATATTCGGCATGCTCACGCATTTTAGGGTAAATATCTTCACCATCATATTCTATGCGCGTTATCCAAGCAAAATGGTTCAATCCACCATATAAAACTGTATAATTCCTCCGAGTTGAGGTTGCAACTCCGCAGTCTTGTAAAAACTTTCCAAATTCTGGTTTTCCCACGTAAAAGAATTCATGACAGAGCCCAATCGATTGAACCTTCGGTGCAGCTTGCAGCGCGCTTAACATCGTCGTGCCCATAGGATTTGTATAATTTATCACCGTCGCATCAGGACAAATTTCTTCAACATCCTTCAAAATATCCCAAATTACAGGCACGGTCCGGAGCCCCCGGAAAATTCCGCCGGGCCCAACGGTGTCTCCTGTATTTTGGGGAATCCCAAATTTCAAGGGAATATGGATATCAAACCATTCCGATTCTTGAAGCCCCACCGAAATCGAGATTAGAATATAATCTGCATCTGGAAGCGCTTTTTTCCGATCGGTTGTGGAATGAATAGTAATATCTTTCTTATGGATTTGGACCAGCTGCCTAAATACTCGATCCATTAGCGCTAAGGAGGTCCCATCAATATCCACCAACCAAAAATCGATGGGGTGAAATGTATCAGCAAAATCGAGAATATTGAGCCCGCAAGGAATCGCAAAGCGGAATGACCCCGCCCCAATGTACACAATTTTATATTTTGGCTTCGCCATTTTTTTCTCCAAACTTTTTATTCTTCATCTGGTTTTTGTAATAATTTTTTTCGATATTGTTCAATATTCAGATTCAAGATAGCCTCTGCCTCTGCTTTGGTAAGAACTTGTGGGGTGCCAAGCAATTTTGCTTGGAAAAATATTCTCGCACCTGTTTCAAGGACTCGCATACGTGTAAAGGCTTCCTTGATCGAAGTGCCCACTGTAACCGCCCCATGATTCTTCATAATACAGGAAGGTGCCTCTTTTATTTGTTCCGCCACTAATTCTCCCATTTCCTCTGTGCAAGGCGTAACATATGGTATCTGTGGTACAGAGTGGCCGAGGAAGACCACGAAATCAGGAAATAAGGGCTCAATTGGAATATCCACGGCTGATAGAGAAATCACATAGGGCGGATGGGCATGGATGACGCAATTAACATCGGGTCTCGCTTGATAAATTAATAGATGAAGAGGCACCTCCGAAGATGGCATCAGTCTTGAATCGATAATTTTCCTTGTCGAAAGATCAATGGGCACAAAATCCTCGATGTTCATTTCCATAAATGGAACGCCCGAGGGGGAAATCCACATTACATTCTCCTCATCTTTAATCGAAGTATTTCCTCCCGGACCTATAACCAACCCTTCCTTTTGCATCTGCTGACTTACTTCTAGTAATAACTTTTTTTTCTTATTGAGACTTGCATCCATCCGAATTCCTACCTTCTAATTTCTTTTTCAATACCGAACCTTTCCTTCAATTGAGTACGCAATCTCTGATAATGTTTTTCAATTTTCTCTCCTAATTCAAGGCGCGGTTGAATAACTAACTGCGGTTTCACAAATTTTTTACTAGCTTTAGAAAGATCCTCCTGATAGATTACTGTTGAAGCTGCCAGAATCGCTGCCCCATAGGCGGCTTCAATTATTTTTGGGCGATATATCGTTTTTTGAAGAACATCTGCCCGGATTTGTAACCAGGGCTCCGATTTCGTGGCACCGCCTATAGTAAAAACTTTCTCGCCCATTTCTATACCTAATGATTCAAAAACTTCTAAACCTAAGCGTTCAACAAATGCTACCGCTTGGAGGTAAGCGGTATATCGTTGGGATTCATTTTTTTGTGGTCCAATATAAAAATGTTCTGCATCCAAATTTATAAACGGAAACCTTTCGCCTTTTTTGACGAGTGGATAAGTTAGCGCTTCTGTCGGGAAATAGTCCAATGCGTTTCTATCATATAATTTGAAATCAATATTTGGGAAATACGCCTGCAGACATTCCGCACCCACCGAGCTCGCCCCACCTGGTAAATATATTCGTTTTTTTCCCGGTAATATGTGACAATAAATCCGTCCTTGAGGATCTCGAACAAGCGAATGGTTTAGCACCCGTGTAACTAAGGTAGTTCCTAACGATGAAAAAATATCTCCATATCTAGTGGCACCCGATGCAATTAGCGCCATTGTGCTATCCGTAGCACCAGAAACAATTAAAATGCCAGAAGTAATTCCGGTCAATTCTTCTAGGCGCTCTGATGTTTTCGCCACTACCTTTCCAGAAGGTACCACATTGGGTAATTTCTCTGAGGGAATTTCTAATTCGGCAATAAACTCCGGCCATTTATTATCAATAAAATCATAGCCTGTTTTTAGGCAGTTGCTTGAGTCTGAATAGGAAAATTCCCCTGAGAGCAACCCAACCAGAAAATCATTAGCATGCAAGAACTTGTAGGTCCGTTTGAAGACTTCCGGAACCTGATTTTTAATCCAAAGAATTTTCGGGAGCGAGAAGGAGGCATTGAATTGATATCCTACTTTCTGGCTGAATTCTTCTGTGACTGCTTGAATTGATAAGGTCTCCTTCTGCGATCGGAGGTCATTATACATTATTGCCGGGGTTATTGGTTGCCCAGATTCATCCACAGCTAGGATGGTTCCCGAAGTAGAATCGGTGCAGATGGCTTTGATATCTGCCGAAGAAAGCCCCAATAGATTTAATTTATTTGTAATCTCCGTCAGTATTCGATAGATCGCCTCTATCCAGCTCTTTGGATTCTGTTCATGCCACCCTTTTGGTAAATTCTCATATCCATGATATAGATTTTCCGATGAAATCGTTTCTTGGATATCAAGAATAATAGTTCCTTCAGAATCTGTTATAATTCCGCGAAGTCCCGTCGTTCCTAAATCAAGACCCACAAAATATGCCATAATAATCAAAATAATAATTTTTTAAATTAGGCGAATCAATAGAAAAACTATAATTGAAGGTCTATTTAACGAATTTGAAACCAACAATTGTAACTCAATTAAATTCTAATTCAATTACCCCTAATCTTTGCTGAAGAAAGGTACTTCCTTATTCTTCTAAAAATACAATTAATCTAAAAAATTATTTCCTTTCTAAGATTAAACTTAAATTACCTAAACACACCAGTATCTGATAATAAATATAATTAAGGAAATGTTTTTTATGACAAAAAAGCTAATTCTTAGTTCAGGAATAATCTTATTGACACTAGGTTTATTTTCTATCATTATAGCCTTCGTAGCCTCTGGAAATATCATAGAAACTGCAATTAACCTACAAATAATGAGCCTATTTTTCGCATTTATCCTACTATCCATTGCAATATCAATCGCCGGAACTCTTTTACTCATCGAAGGAGCTCGAGCAGAGTAGACCTTACTTCCTTTTTATTTTTTTAACTAAATAAGGCCTATTTAATGCATCTGAATCCGACAATTTTAACTTCAATAAAATCCTAATCATATAACTTCAAGATTAATGGTAGAAAACCAATGTTAGAAATTACGATTTATTCGGATTATATTTGCCCATTTTGTTTTTTAGCAAACCAAGTTATTAAACGGGTTAAAGAAAAATATGAACTCGAAATAACTTGGAAACCTTTCGAACTTCATCCATTTCGGGAAACTATGCCCAATATCGATTCTGACTATATTAAAATGGCTTGGCTTAATGTGCAGCGCTTGGCAGCTGAAAATGCGATTGAAATAAAATTGCCTTCCTATCTGTGCCTCTCACGGAAAGCCTTAGAAACCGCCGAATTTGCCCGAGAACATGGGATGTTCGATGCCTGCCATGATTTGATTTTCAATGCGTATTTTCTCGAAGGGAAAAATATCGAAAAAGAAGAAACCCTCATATATATCATCCAAGAATTGAATCTGAACCCGCATCAATTGCAACAAAGCTGGAAAGATGAAACCTACCTCAAGGTTATCAAAGCTTCCATTCGGGAGCTTCATTCCGCGGGGAGCACAGCAGTACCAACTTTTCTCATTGGAAATGAAAGTCAACGGATTCTGGTAGGCCTCCATCCACAGGCGACAATAGAAAAGGTGATTTTAAAGGCACAAGCTGAATTAGCGCAATAATTTTTCCAAAAATCGGTATTATTCAAGCATCGTTACCAAAAAGTATTCATCGGTCTCTAAATTTACATATTTCAAGCCGGGACACTTCTTAACTATCAGCTTTTGCAATTGTTCACCGATAACTCCAAATAACTCTAGGCATGCGGAGCAAATATAGTCTTCAGGAAACAAGGAGCACGCCACTAATTCCCCTTCGCATGCCACGCTTAAAGCATTCTCTCCTGCTGGTAATAGAAAATTAGCATGATTCGCGGAATGCATCTCCAACAATTCATCGAGTGAAAGCCCCAAGTGCTTCCTCTCTATAAAATTCCTAAATGCTGGAACCTCCCGCTCCAAAAAATGAAACCATTCCTCAGGAACTCGCTCTATAAATGACCTTGTATTCAACAGCTCTAAATAGGCTTCTTTAGATAAGCTGGGATGATTCTTCAATTTCACTATTTCTATAACACCCTTCTTCATAGCTTGAGGCAAATCCAAGGCGGAATTGGATACAATCAAATAATAGTTTGCATATTGAGAGGTTCGAAACCATGATCCCTGCCGATAACATTGCCTACTCCAAACGGATGGAGGAACATTCATTATTTGCGAATGCTGATATAATGCTTCACATGGCCGTTCTCGGGGTTCTGGGATTTGATCCTTTTCCAATACGCGCTTGCATTCTTCGAGGACAGCTTCAATATCCTCCGGCGAAACCCAATAAAAAAATTTTCGGTAAGCCATATCTATCAATTTATTAAAAGAATAGAAAAAAATATTATTCTATTTTAAGTTAACGCTCATCCAAGATATTTTTTTTGGGTTTGACAGAATATTACCTCAATAATTTCTTTAATTGTATTTATAAAATAAACCGATTATTTTAAAGGAAAATTGCGAATGAAATAAAATAAATGTAAGATAATTTTATAGTGGAGTTTAAATATCGAAGTAGGAGGTAAGGAATAGGTGAAAATTATGATACAAAATGATGAGAAAACCATCAATTTAGAAGATGGATTGCGCAAAACTAAGTATAAAGATAGCGGGTTGCGCAAAACCGAAAAATGTGCAAATATAATTGAAATTACTTTCATTTGCGAACTCGAGGGATATAACATAAAAACGCTTAATTCCAGCACTGGGAAAGGGTCCTACCTTCTAAAGGTCGGGGAAAGGACCATAACAATTCCATATACATCTGCAAGAAAAGAGATCGAAAAGAATTTTACTCTCACGCTCTATAAGATAAAGGGGTTGCGGGGATTTTTACGACGGGCGGCAGAGTTACGTCTTTTGAAGTTGAAGGCGGCAGGGCAAATTGATCTGGGTCCCTGTACTCCCACCGCAAATTATCCCCACCAGGAAATTCTGGATACACATTTGGCAGGGGGGTATCATCAACAAGGGACATGCAATCCGATGTGTATGGTAAGGCGGCTTTATGGAAGTTTAGAGAATTTTTCATCCATGAAGGTTTTTCCGCCATTTATTGCGAAATGCAACGCCGAAAATGTTCCCTCTCTAGTGAATTAATATTTGGATGCAAATATCGGGACTATATTTGGGATTGATAATTGTATTGTCTATCACAATGGGGAATCAACGCTTAAAACTGAGACATTTAATATCATCAATCGAATGACCGAATTGGCGGTCAATAATTTTATGAAACACGCGACAAGTGGGCGGTTTCCGTTCAAAGTAGTCTTTATCTCAGACTCAGAAACAATAAAGGAACTGCTGGAGAACATTGGATTTTTCATTGCATCCCTCTTTGAGATTAATGAAGGACATGTCCAAATTGGGGCAGACAAGAGCAAGGGGTCCGGGCAAGTTAAAATCAAAGTAAAAAACATTATCTCAAACAAAAAATTCCCCGAAATAGAAGAATTCGTAAAATCAGAAGAGAAAGAATTACATTTCATTGAATTTGGCGATCTTCAAATTCAGGAAGACACCATTGTCTACTCCCTCGATCCATCGTTCGGTGAGTTTGCCTTAAAAACATTCACATCAATTCTAGGGCAGAATTAATGCAAATATTGCGAGCTGAATTCCAATTAATTACGCCCATCGTCCATAATACCCATTTTATCAGTGGGCATTACTTTAACCGGTATTTCAATAATAATACAAATGCATTAGGGGTCATTGTGGATCAAACAAAGTGGGACCATGCTGAAAAACAAGATTTTTTCATGCCTTACACGCTCCCTGCTCGGTTTTATTTTGAATATTATAATACTCTCTCTCGAGTTGAACTATATTCGTCCCTTTCTTTTAGATTTCGTAAAATTTATACACTTGACAACGTCCTTTTGATGGATATTCTGAATCCAAATGCAGATCAAATTGAGGATTTCCAAAAAGTAATTTCTTCGGTGCGAGAATTCCAAGTAGGCGGGAAGGAATCGGATGGAAATGGGATCTGTCATTATAAGTCGGCCAAACTTTATGAGTACCACTGTCCCTATCCAACTTCGAATGATTTTATCCTCGAATTCATGAGCGATTATATCCCTAGAAAAACAACCTCCGGTCAAGCCCTCGCAAATCTCATTCGGTCACATATCTCCCGATCTTTACCGCCAGATTATCAATTAAGTGTGGAATCGCTATCCGATTTTGAAAAGAAGAAATACTATCTTAGACAGGGGATGAAATTTCAGGCGATCCCCCAGTTCTTTATGCTTCATTTTCATACTAACTATCCTGAATACAATCAGGATATCGCTGAATGCGGGTTGAGAGGGATCGGACAATTTCATAGTGCGGGATTCGGGAAATTTCGTCTTCATGATCCCCTGATCTCACCCCTTTCTCATTATAGTAAATATTCTCCACAGATATTGGATTTTTCTGAGGAAGAAAAACAATTTCTAAAGGCTGCAGTTCTCCATGATCTCATTCCAAAGGTGGGTGGCATTGAATTCTTAAATACTTATTATGAGACTACTCATAATTTAAGTGCACTCTTGTTGAAATTGCATTATGAATGGCATGAACTCCGCCAGTCTTCGATAATTAGCCTAAATGAATTCCTCCGAAAAATTGAAGCCCTCTATGGCAGTAAGGTCGCCGCCTACTATTATAAATTAGCGTTGGCGGATCAACTGGCCGCCAGTATGACTCGGATAAAAAGGGTCCCTACCTTTTCACGTTATGTTATTGGGCATAAATTCTCGGAAAAAATCAATTTGTTGGGACTTACAGAATCGTTACTGCCCCTTGAATCGCCCTTCAAACTTTGGAAAGCAATTTTAAAGTCTCATGAGCTAATGCAATTGAATGAATCTTTGGCTTATGGAGATCAATGGCTCTCAACACACCTATTATTAACTTTGAATTTCGGGAGCTATCTGATTCGCAACAAGACCGCTTATCTTATGGTAAAATTAGTTCCGAGGGATGAAAAGAAATTCCTCCAAGAATTTTGGTATAAGATTTTTAGTATAACGCAAAACGAAGAGGTGTTTATATATGTGATTGAGGAACAAATACCGGTGTATCCAGCTGCATTGATAAAAAAATTATTAGTGAAATCTGTTCGCCCAGAGACCAGTTGGCTCCGAATTCAGTAATAGGCGGCAAATAATCAATAATATAAATGTAAGTTAATTTTTTAGTGGAGTAACGCAGTTTGTTCATCCTTGCCGCCTATCGATCTTAACCCCAATCAATTTTCAAATTGATTGATAATCAAATATATAAATTATATTAAGGAACGAATAGCTAATATTCGTTAGAATTAGTTTGGATTGATTTGGTGAATAAAGAAAGTTTCTCCGACAAAAACACTCTTTGGCAGGTTGAGGAACTTTTGCTTATCTTATTTGTGTCGGGACGTTTTCATACCCTAGAGGATCTTCTCTTGCTTTCTGAGATTTTTGAAAAATTGTTTCCTGATTCGTGGTTAATTGGCTTCAAAGCTAACAAAATTTTTCTCGCAAGACAACTTGAGATTAGTCAGAAAAATGGGTATTTAATTCGTATCGGGTCTAATTTTGGTATTTCTTCAGAAGGACGCGCATTCGTTACAGAGTTAATCCGTCTCAAATTTGGTGGAAACGAAAATCTTTTAAAAATTTTGCATCTCTATCGAAAAATGCTTTGGCGCCTCCCCCGTGTTCGTAATCAATGGAGTAACTATTTGGAAGATTTTTTAAGACGCCTGAGTAAATAGCTATTAGTCAGTTTGAATGATTTTTATTAATTTTCTAGCCCTTGAAATTGACAAGCAATATATTCTTTTCCAAGAGCCTTTAATCTGCCCTACCAATTTTTATTAAAGAACTCCACTTCGTACCGAAAGATTATTTGGTTTGAACGGTGATCAAATAGGAATAATGAGTGTAATAAACGAATCCGAACCTAGTGCAATACGATTTGAACCCCACTGGAATTGGAAAACTTCATTGATAGTGACTTTTCTCATAATTCTTGCCAATTTATTCGTGATTTCCAATATTCAAGCTGCCTTTTTAGTTTCAACGGGCTGGCAGTTCGATCCTTCAGGTGTCCTTATTGCGCCTGGAGATAAAATTGGCGTATGGCTAGGAACCATCATTGGTGAACTGATAATTTTAGGAATTTCCCTCTTTTTTGCCATATATATCTTTAAAGGAAAATTAAGAGCACTAAATTTCAGAGTTCCCTCCCCTAAACATTTATTCATTGTGTTTGGTGGTGTATTTGCCGCATATGGCGCTAGTTACATCGGTACAATTCTTCAGAATTTCCTTACTGGTCCAGATCCTAATGAAGCTTCTTACAACCTCCTCTTTCAAACTTCCAATGCGGTTGAACTCATGATCTGGATCATTCTAATGATGTGTATAGTAGGTCCCATGGAGGAGATTTTTGCGCGTGGATTCGTGCAACAAGGGCTACAAAACTCCTCTAAATCAAGAAATCTTTCTGATTTTCTCAGCATTCTAATAGCTTCCTTTCTTTTTGCCTTAATTCACCTCGAACTATATCGAATTATCCCACTTTTCTTTGTTGGCTTCATTCTAGGATTAGTTTTTTATTATACAGACAATAATTCCATGGCTTCCGCCATCACCCATGGCTTATACAATTCCATCCTCCTCCTCCTCTTCTTTTTATCTCCCTAAGGATGATCTCGAAAAGCATAAGGCAACAATAATTTTTAATAAGCTCCGGCAGATTGAATTATCTAATAATCTTTTTTGCGATCAATTCATAGAGCTCAGAATTTTTATAAAATTAAGATAGCATATAGGAAAGGAACAAAAAAGAGAAAGAAAGGCGCATAGTATGCCCTCAAGAAGATCTGATGGTGGCTTAGTATTCAAAGTTGTGTATTATGGACCATCATTAAGTGGGAAAACGACAGCTATCAATTGGCTCTATGAAAAAGAAGGCATTGCTGTTGGTGAATTGACAAGTATCAAAGGTGGAACCGATGCAAAAGGCGATCTTGGAAAATTTGGAGGATTCTTTGACCGCATGACCGCCAAAATCGGCAAAGTAAATCTCCAAGTCTGGTCTGTGGCAGGACGCAAATCGCACAAAGACCTTAGAAAAGTGATTTTAGAGGGCGTTGATGGCCTTATATTTTGTTGGGATAGTCAACGTGGCGCTTGGAAGGAGAATATTGAGTCCTTAAATGAATTAATTTCCTTATTACATGAAAAATTATTAAAGATACCCTTCATAATTATGATGAATAAAGCTGATCTACCCGGAATAATAGCAAGAGAGAACATTCAAACAATCTTAACGAAAGCCAAAATAAAAGGGGAGATAATAGAAACTTCTGCCATCAATGGTGTCAATGTTCGCAAGGCTTTCGATATATGCGTGCGAGGGATCATCTCATCATATCTAGGGAAGAAAGAGGCTAGTTAATTAATTTTAATCGGCAATAAATTTAACCTCACGTTTACATGCGGGACATGTTCTCATACCCGGTTGATAAATGACCAAACTGCCGCAGGCAGGACATGTAAGTTCAATTGAGTCTTCATTAATTTCGCCGAGCAATGATTCCACATCTTTTGAATACAACGGCTTTTCTACTGGCGAGGGAATTTTTCTCTTCGCTTTTTCTTTCTTTTTTTCCGTCTCTCCCTGCACAGACTCATCCATTACCTCGGCTAACCCCCTATCCTTTAAAGATTCTTCAATCCTGACCACCGCCTCGCTCTGAATCTCTTTAGGAAGATCCTTAAAATAAATATTCGCTTTTTTCGATTTCAGGGTGCCCTTCTCCAAGATGCATTCAACTTTTAACGAGCCCTTTCCCACAATTGCAGCTGAACTTATATCTGAATAAAAAATGCTAAACCCATCAAATCGCAATCGGGGATCCTTCGCCTTTCTATTCATTTCACACACAAAAGTGAGTCTTAAGTTGGTAATATATAGAGTTCCAGCTTTTAACTCTTTCAACTTGATATTGAGCCCAGATACCACCCTTGGCGTGACCCCGGGCGCTGTTATTAGCACTTGCTCATTTTGTAATAAGAAGGGTCGTCCATCCTCTTGCCAATATCTATCCATAGTACTCATCTCAAAATTTAAGTTCAAATTTTCTATCTTTATAATAGGAAACACTTGTTAAAAAGATATTTGATAGAAAAGCGTTGATGTGCCAATGAAACTTCATCAAGTTACCATCGATCGGAAAAATTTGAGTGAAGAAGTGATTTATAAATATGGTGATGCTCATGCTGGATTCAGAGAACTAATTCAGAATTCACTTGACGCAATTTTGGACTACCATGATATATATCCCGAGTCCAAGGGCACAATCATAGTAAATATTTATCCTACTTTAATAGAAATCACCGATGACGGAATTGGAATGAATGTTCGTGACGTAGATGACTTCTTATTGAAGATGTATGGCACTTCTAAAGATAAACAAAAGGGGCTTCGAGCCGGCGTGTTTGGACGCGGATTTTTTGCAATTTTCAAAGATTGTTCCGAAGTAATCCTCTTCACTAAAAGAGAGGAGGATCCGCTCATGTATCTCCGTGTCTATCCTAAAGACAACTGGTTCATTGCGGAAGAATTAACTTTAAGCGAAGTTCCTCCGAAATTAGTCCCTTACATTAGAAAATTTGGAATTCATGGCACAACAGTCCTCTGTTTACCTCGAACTGGATTTGTCACTGATGCGATTTTCAATTATTTAACTCAGGTATGCCAATTTTTTGATATTCCCCTCATCATTAATGGACAAGCTATCAATGTGACTTTTGAAAAAGCCCTCTGGCAGCGTGAGAGCCGTGCAATCGTTACCTTTGACAAGCTAGGGGTTTCGGGAGCTCTGGGATACAAAGCCAACGATAATATGATCCAGACTTTTGTCCATCGCATCAAGGTTTTAAACTTGATTTCACCTGAAGGCGGTGTAAATGGTTTTATCAACTACAACAAGCTTGATGTGACGCCCAGCCGCGATGCACTCGTCCAAAATGAAAATTACAAGACCTTTATCAGCGTGCTCTCAGAGATGTGTAACGCCGTGCTCCAAAAGATGAGTGAAGATCCCACGCCTGACGATTACCAGCGCTTGCTTGATTTTGCCTATTCCACCGATAACATCGCAATCCTGCGGAATTTGAAGATTTTTAAATTGGTCGGGCAAGAGGATAAAGTATCTCTGCACGAATTACTAAATCGCGCCGAAAAGAGCCGGGTAATATTCCTTGCAGATGAACGCACAGTCCTTGCAGATCGGTTAAAGAAACGAGGCTATGTAGTAGTCCATGAATTAAGCCCACGATTAAAAGAAATGCTGATTAAGGCAATTCGAAATAATGGAATGAATGTTTCACAGGTGGAAAGCCCCTTTGGGCGAAAACTTGGAGGGGCCTTAGAACCTCGTCGGATCATCCCTGAGAATCAATTAAGTGTTAAAGAATTAAACCTTTTAGACATTACTAAATCGATGGTAAACAATGGAATCAAAATTGAAATGATGGAAGGAGATATTTTCGATGATGCCGAGCATATCCCTGGCACGATCCGCCTCCAACGTAATGGGGAACTTTTACGGCTTGCACTAGGTAGCGAAGTAATCAACTACCCATTCATGGTGAAAGTCATTCTGACACCGCTCATTGCCCATGAACTCGCTCATGAAGAATTACCTGGGGGCATTCATGATGAAACCTTCTATGAAGTTTATGAAGGTATTCTAAAAACGATGCATCGGAAATTGATCGACGAATTTAAAGATCTCCTGAAATCCGAGAAATTCTAATTTTCATTTTTTTATAAATCGTATATTATACCAACTGTTAGTCAAAAATCTATAAAAAAGTCTAAAAATCTATAAAAATCTGGTAGTTTAAATCCGTTTTTTCAAGAATATTATCAATGGTT
>Ga0315310_10000280_pt1 | contig 32938 bp, 25 predicted proteins | sample TDP5_MG_FD_203630 | JGI IMG/M metagenome (GOLD analysis project Ga0315310, IMG submission 203630) | Freshwater sediment microbial communities from Lake Towuti, South Sulawesi, Indonesia - TDP5 | ecosystem: Environmental > Aquatic > Freshwater > Lake > Sediment | place: Indonesia: South Sulawesi...
ATAGCATATTTCAATCACAGACACCCATTCCAATTCTCCAGATAATTGGCATAATACTGCTGATACTCAACTTTCTGACCCCAGCTATGTTTGTTTCCGCGAATCCACGCAACGCAATATACGTCCCCCTGCTCTATCTAGATTGGATTCTACTGGCTTCAGTGTCACTGTATGTGCACGTGAGAGCACTTCTACGCAAGCCACAAAAATGGACTAAGACCCCGAAAAGTGGACATGTCACCATAAATGTCAGCTAGCTTGCTCCACAATGTTTAGTCAGATTGAGTTTAACCAAAGTCGTTGCCTGTCTAAGGAGTCTCACAGCAAAAATGAGAAAGCAGAGGTCCAAAGCGTTTCTTGAAAGCCTTGAATGTGATTCCTTGGTTCTTCGAATTCTCGAAATTGCAGTATTTTTGGATTCTTCTGGCAGCCGTAGCGCTTAGGGCAATACCTGAGTTGCTGGTTCCTTCATATCCTCTCGGTTATGAAACGATTACATGGTACGCACCGGTTATGATGACTTTCAGAAGTCGAGGTTTAGATAGTGTTTTGCAAAGCACGTTCATGTGGTGTCCATTGTTCTACGTTTTAATGTGGTTTGCGACGGTGGCGACTGGGGCACATCCTTTTCTTATTCTAAAGGTGACGGGGCCATTGCTTTTTGGCGGTTTGGCTGCATCTTTTCTTCTTTTTCTTAAGAGGGGATTGAAGCTGGAGTCAAAAGTCGCCTTTGTAGGAGCGCTGTTATTGATTTTCCAAGTAGCCGCTCTTAGAGAATCTTGGGATCGGTTCAGAAATGTCTTGGCGTTGATCTTTCTTTTCGCGACATTGACGGTTCTTAGGAGTAATCATAGACACAAATGGTATGCTGTGGGCATTTTGGCAGTTCTAACAGCTCTTTCGCGTGATTACATTGCCTTGGTTCTGTTTGCTACCGTCGTAGGTTTCGCTGTTCTGGAGAAAAAAGGCTATGCAATGTCGCTATTGGCATTGGCCCCTGCAATTGTCACCCTTACCTTTATGATGTATCCCTCTACTTTTTGGTGGAACTACGCTGCTGGAGGTGCGCCTACCTTCTACTCAGAGACCTATCTCGGAGTAGTTGTTGATATTTTGCTGATCTTTTCTGTGTGCTTCCTTCCCATTCTCTTCTTTGTAGTCAAGGGATTTCGAAGAGATAGGTTGCTTGATCCAATGCTTGCGTTGCTTCTTGTTGGCTCCTTTAGCGCTGTTGTGATTCCTTGGTTTGCAGTTCCTGGCTATCAGAGGTGGCTAATCCTTCTGGTTTTTCCGTTCACGGTTTACGCTGTTCAAGGGTTTGAAAGATTTCGGCTGTTCGACCAGCGTAGAGTTAGAATGTTAACTGCAGTTGTGTTGAGTTTTATGGTTCTGGGAGTTGGCTATTCAACTGGTGCGTTCTCTTATGTAGTTTTACCTAGCAGCTGGGTTCCTGGCAGTTTGGTGCAGTCTTCTATAGCTTGGAATCAAATCGATGATGTAAAGGCTGTCTTGCTTTGGCTGAACGCAAACGCTGAAGCGGATTCATCAATTCTTGCTGAGGAGAGGTTTTACGGGTGGACTCTGATTTATCTGCCGCGCGCAGACGATGACATTTCGGTTGTGCCATATGGCGCGGGGGCCGCACCAACACAAGCTCTTGAGAAAGCATTGGGCAACGGCTCAAGCTGGATTTACCTGATTTGGTACTCTAATTCAAGCGTTTTGAACTTCCGCGCAGTCTATTCGCAAAACAGCATTTCCCTGTTCCAATATGATGCAGACTTCGGCTAAAGCTTTTAAGTCGAAAGGATCGAACTATTTGAAAACCCATCGGTGACATATCCTTTGCAAGTTGCGCCTTCTCTGAGCCCTCAGGAAACTAAGACTGAAGCAGTGGTACGACCCGAACTCTCGTTGATTATGCCAGCCTTCAATGAAGAAGACAACATAGAAATGGCCATCGACAAAGTCGACAACGTTGTCAAAAAGACAGGATTTACTTATGAGCTGATAGTCGTAGACGACGGCAGCATTGACGACACAGGAATCAAAATCGGCAATTATGCAAAGAACAATGGGCACGTCAAAGTCGTTGGCTACAGAAATAACATTGGAAAAGGTTTCGCTTTAAAGACTGGATTTTTGCACGCCAATGGAGAGCTCATTGTTTTCATTGACAGCGACTTCGACATTGACCCCAACCTTATTGTACACTATGTCAGGGCCTTGAGAAGCGCAGATATAATTGTTGGTTCCAAATGGCACCCCCAATCAATTGTAGACAGCCCCCTGTTAAGAAAAATCCTCAGCCACGGATTCAATGTATTGGTGAAACTTCTGGTTGGACTCAGAATAAGCGACACTCAAACAGGCCTCAAAGCTATCCGGAGAAGCGCATTTGCAGGCGTGTTTCCAAGACTGGTTGTCAAGCGATTTGCCTTCGATGTGGAATTGCTTGCACTGGCTAATCTGCTCGGCTTAAGAATCGTGGAAATGCCGATTAGAATTCGACTGCACAGTCTCTTCAATATACAAGAGACTTGGAAAATGTTCCGCGATCTGCTCGGAATCACCTACAGACTAAGAGTGCTTCGTTGGTATCAACGTGCCATATTCATAGGTAGCGATACGATAGGAAAAGAACAATGAATCCCTCGGTCTCAATAATAATACCATGCAAAGAAATAGACAAATACGTGGAAGAATGCGTTGGTCAATGCAGACAACTTGATTATAATGACTATGAAATCATCCTGCTTCCCGACCGGGAAACATGGGAAATAGACGGAGTTAAGACTATTTCTACGGGTTCAGTGACACCTAGCGCGAAACGAAATATCGGAATCACCAACTCTAAGGGCAAGCTTTGCGCTTTCATAGATTCTGATGCTTACCCGAGCAGAGAGTGGTTGGGCAACGCCGTTAAGTATTTTAGCGATCCGCGTGTTGCTGCCGTAGGAGGACCGGGACTGACTCCAAAAGAGGAAAACTCCATGCAGAAGGCCAGCGGACATGTCCTGTCGTCATTTATGGTAGGGGACTTGTCAAATCGTTACAAGGCTCAACGGAGCTTCGAGTCAGATGACATACATTCCTGCAATTTTATAGTTTGGAAAGCTGTTTTAGAAGAGGTTGGGGGCTGGAACGAGAAGTACTGGCCCGGCGAGGATACGTTGATTTGTTTGGCTATTAGAAAGCTTGGTAAGAAGCTGATTGAGGCATCGGATGTAATAGTGTATCATCATCGCCGTCCCCTTCTGCTTTCTCACCTAAAGCAGGTCTCGAGGTTTGGTTTGCATAGAGGGTTTTTTGCGAAAAGGTTCCCTGAAAACTCTTTGAAATTGACTTACTTTTTGCCCTCACTCTTTTTGCTATCTTTTCTCGCGTTCGTGTTTGCGTCGCTTTTCAGTTCCTTTTTCTGGCATCTTTTGCTCGTGGCAGTTGCAACTTATTTGTGTGCGAGTTTTGTCGCAGCGATGTTGGAGGTCAGAGAGGTGAAGTTGCTTTTCTCGGTTTGGTTTGGAATCATAGCGACTCATGTCGTTTACGGCATGTCCTTTTTGGTGGGTCTGATGAAGCGTGACCTAGTAAGATGAGAGTTAGCATATCTTATCCGCCGATAATTTCTGGAAAGGGTGTGCCGTTGCTTAGTCAGAATAGGCAGTTTCAGTATTTTCATGAGCCGACTTATATTTATCCGATGGTTCCGGCGTCTGGGGCTACCTTGGTGAAGAATGCTGGTCACGATGTGGTGTGGGATGACGGTATCGCGGAAGGTAAGTCTTATGCCCAATGGCTGAACGATTTGAGAAGAGTCAATCCTGACCTGGTGATGATCGAATCGAAGACGCCTCTGGTGAGGAGGCATTGGCGGATTGTTGATGACCTTAAGGAATTAGTTCCTGATGCTAGGGTTGCTTTAGTTGGAGACCACGTTACAGCATTGCCGCGTGAATCTTTAGAGAACAGCAAAGCGGATTACGTTTTGACTGGCGGAGATTACGATTTTCTATTGCTTAACTTAGTTGAGCATTTAGAGGGAAGGACTGGACTTGAGCCGGGTATATGGTTTAGAGAGAATAGAGGGATTAAGAGTAGTGGCAATTTTCGGTTAGACCACGATTTGGATTATATGCCGTTTATTGACAGGGATTTGACGAAGTGGTGGCTTTACAGCGAGAAGAACGGAAATTTCAAGGAAACACCAGGAACCTATACTATGGTTGGCAGAGATTGTTGGTGGAGAAAGAATAGGGGATGCACATTTTGTTCGTGGCCTACCTTGTACCCAACCTATAGAGTGAGGAAACCCGAGTTTTTGGTTGATGAAATCGGAATGCTGATTGAGAGGTATAGCGTTAAGGAAGTCTTTGATGATACCGGTACGTTTCCAGCTGGAAATTGGCTGAGAAGATTTGCCAGCTTAATGATTGAGAGAGGATACAATGATGAAATATGGTTTAGCTGCAATATGCGGTTTGGAGCCCTGACACGAGAAGACTATAAATTGATGCGGAAGGCTGGTTTCCGAATGCTCCTTTTTGGTGTGGAGTCTGCCAGCCAGAGGACACTCGACAGGTTGAACAAGGGCATAACTGTTGAGAACATTATTGAAGGATGCAGGCTAGCAAGAGAGGAAGGTTTGGAACCGCATATAACCATAATGGTTGGTTACCCTTGGGAAAGCCGCGAGGATGCGTTGGCGACGTTGAAGCTTGCGAAGATGTTGATGACGCGGGGTTGGGCTATTACGCTTCAATCTACAGTTGTCATGCCCTATCCCGGAACTAAGCTATATGAAGAGGCCTTGGAGAATAAGTGGTTCAGGATCAACTCAAGTGACTATGAGTGTTTTGACATGACGCAGCCCGTTTTGAACACGGTTGACATGGAGCCTGAGGAGGTTTTGCGGGTCTGTGATGAGATTTACAGAGTTTTTTTGTCGCCGAAGTATGTGCTAAGGCATTTGGTCAGGATGAAGTCTTGGAGAGACGTAAAGTATTCTGTTAGAGGCGCTGTTAAAGTCTTAGGACACGTAAAGGACTTTGCGAGAAATAAGTGAGGATTTGCCTTCAATCAGTATTGTTATACCGACGTATAACTCGAAACGAACGTTGGTGCAGTGCTTGGAGAGCATTGTGAAACAAGACTATCCTCGGAACAATATTGAGATAATAATAGTGGATGGGGGCTCGAAGGACAACACGATTGAAATAGCAAAGAAATTCCATGTGGATAAAATACTGCATAATCCGTTGAGAACAGGCGAGGCTGGGAAGTCTGTAGGTGTGGAAGGAGCCAAAAATGAGATTATACTTCTTCAGGATTCTGACAATGTCTTGAACAGGAGAAATTGGCTGAGAAAGATGGTTGAGCCGTTTAATGACCAAGACGTTGTCGGAGCCGAGCCGTTATATTACGATTATCGAGGGGAAGATTCCTTGATAACGAGGTACTGTGCTCTGCTCGGCATGAATGATCCTATTTGCTTGTATTTAGGGAATTATGATAGACATAGTTATCTGACTGGAAAATGGACTGACCTCCAAGTCAAAGAGAAGGATTGTGGAGACTATTTGCTGTGTGATTTAGATGAAGGAAATATCCCGACTATGGGAGCGAACGGGTTTTTGGTTTGCGCAAAATTACTAAAAGAAATCCACTATAAACCTTACCTGTTTGATATCGACGTTGTTTACCAACTAATTGCAAGTGGGCGAAATAGGTTTGCTAAAGTCAAGATTGGGATTGCTCACCTTTTTTCAGATGATATTGGAACTTTTATGAGGAAGACTTATCGAAGGATAAGGGACTATTTGTTCTATGAGAAGCATGGAATGAGGAATTACCCTTGGAGACGCGTAAGGTACACGAGAGGAATATTGAAATTCGTACTATACACATTAACCATAATTCCTCTTGCTAGAGATTCTGTAAAGGCCTATAGAAAGACACCAGATAAGGCATGGCTTTTTCATCCAATAGCGTGTTGGTTAACTTTTCTAATTTACGGTGTTATGCTAACTGTGAGTACTGCATGTGGACAAGGCGGCTATGAGTTTCCTGGTCCGGCAGCGCTTGACGCGTAATGCTTGTTCTTGGGTTTGTAATGTTTGATATAATGATAGCAGCGAATTCGCAGACAAAAGCTGATACGCTTTCAGGCGGCGATAGAATTTTCATCGAATGCGCGAGGCGCTGGGCTCAGAAAGGACATTGCATTTCATTAATTACTTGCAGAGAGGGGTATGAAATGTGTCAAAGGTACGACTTAAAGAATGCAAACTACTATATGGCATCGCCGAGGCGTATTTTGCCGCTTTATCTGCTTTACATTTTGAGGGTGATTAAAGGCTGCATTTTGGCTTTTGGTATGAAGCTTGATGCCAGAAATACCGTGGTTTACTCTTCTTCGGATTTCTGGCCTGACTCTGTTCCAAGTTGGGTCTTAAAGATAAGGTTCAAGACAATTAAATGGGTTGCGGGTTTCTATCTTTTCGCTCCTAGCCCGTTTGGCAAGGATTCGCCTTATAGAGGGAAGCTTTCATTTCGAGGTTTTCTCTATTACTTTACTCAGATTCCGATTTACTCCTTAATAAAACGATATGCAGACATGGTTTTTGTTACTGGCGAGCTAGACAGGGGGAGGTTCATTGATAACAGGAGGCTTACACCTGATAAGGTTATAGCTGTTCGAGGCGGTGTTGATTTCAATGCTGCATCTAAGATTCCTCTGCCAGAAAAGGAGCAGTTTGACGCTGTATTTATTGGTCGATTTCATCCCCAAAAGGGTGTTCCAGAACTCTTAGATATATGGAAATATGTCTGCATGACGAAGAGAGATGCCAAATTGGCAATGATAGGTGTAGGTGAGCTTGAAAGCGAAGTTAGAGTTAAGATAAAGAGACTTGGTTTGGGGAACAATGTAGTTCTCTTTGGTTTTAAAGATGGTGCTGAAAAGCTCAAGATATTCAAAGCGAGTAAAGTTGTTGTACATCCAGCAATCTATGATAGCGGTGGAATGGCAGCGTGTGAAGCCATGGCTTGCGGATTGCCAGGGGTAAGCTTTGATCTTCCTGCGCTAAGATCTTATTATCCTCAAGGAATGCTTAAAACACCTTGTTATGATCTTAAGAAGTTTGCAGATAATATACTTAGCCTCCTATATGATGAGGGGCTTTACATGAAGACTGGAGAGGAGGCGCTGAGTTGGGCCAAGGAATGGGATTGGGATAAAAAAGCTGAGGAATTGCTAATGAAGATAACAAAGTAATTCAGACCAAGGACTCGAAGGAGCTTGTTTTGAAGGATTGGTGAGATTTGAGCTTACCTAAGGTCTCTATAGTAATCCCCACGCGTAATAGGAGAGAAGATGTTCTCGAATGTTTGCAGTCGCTGCAAAGATTGCATTACCCTAATTATGAAATAATAGTGGTTGATAACGGTTCAACAGATGGAACCAGCAATGCAATCAAAGAGCTCTTTCCAAAGGTGACGCTTGTCAAGAGCAAAAGAAACTTGGGCGTCACTGGAGGAAGAAACTTAGGGGCTAGACAGTCAAGTGGCGGATACGTCTTCTTCTTGGACCACGACACAACGATTGACGAGAATGCCCTCCATGAAATTGTTGCGGTTATGCAGAGCGACCTCAGGATTGGCATTGCGGGACCCGCCGTGTATTACTATGACGATCCTAAGAGAATCTGGGCCCTTGGTACCTCAGTTAATATGCTTACAGGCAAAGTGACCTTCAATCAAAATGGAAAGGTCAATGGGGGGCGATTTGCAAAAGGCATAGAAGTTGAAGTGCTACCGACAGCTTTCTTAGTGAGGAAAGAGGTTATGAACAAGGTGGGACTTTTCGACGACACTTTCTTTGCAGTTTATGAGGACACGGATTTCTGTTTTAGAGCTAAAGAATCAGGGTACAAGGTTTTGTGTGTTCCAACTTCTCGAGTCTGGCATAAGGTGTCTCTAGATGAGTACAAGTCGATTGCAGGGGTTTTACGTAGAGCCTACTTCGTCTCTCGAAATAGAATAATATTCATGAAAAAGCACTCAGACAGCTTCCTAGCTTTTGTAGTGCTCTTTTTGCCTTTTTATCTGATGTATTACTCTGTTCAAGCCGTTTGCCTTAGCAGAATAGACTGGTTAAAGAGCTTCTTGAAAGGATCTGTTAACGGAACAGCGCTAGCACTAAAATTGCACTAGAGGCTTCCATCATGTTCAAGGTCAAAACGATGGCTACCATTTGTGCCTTGAAAAGGTCTTTGTTTACAAGGCAGATGCTTGATATAGTTCTCATATTAGCCATTGGAACGCTTTCTCTGACATGGTTTAGAGGCGACTTCCTAGTATCGCAAGGTGATTTTCTTTTTGTTCCCAGCAGACTACGATCTTTCTTTCGCACATTTTACGTATGGGACGATGTTACGGGACTGGGTATGAGCAATATGCGGATTACCGCCGGCGTTATTCCTTATGAGTTCTTTCGCGCTTCGACTGAGGTCTTTGGTGTATCTCTTACAACGGCTGAAAAGGCTTGGTTTTACTTGACTTTTACACTATCTGGATTATCAATGTACCTCCTCACGTCAACCGTAGTAACAGGCAGAGGTCGACGGTTAGCTAGTTTATTTTCCGCACTTTTCTTTATGATGAATGAATACGCCTTGCTTTTCGTAATAGTGCCGGCAAATGGTTTTCTTCTTATATATTCTTTTCTTCCACTAATATTAGCGCTTTACATTAGGGGAGTCAAAAAAAGAGGTGCTTTTAGGGACTCTTTCCTCCTGAACCTCGCCCTCTTGCTAACAACGACCAGCTTCATTAATCCAGTATTTGCAATTATCACTTGGTTTTTGATATTTTCCTTTTTCATTTTCCATATTATCACATTCAGAGAGTGGAAGAACATAACCAGATTTACGTTTATTTCATTCGCTATCTGGTTTGCTTTAAATGCCTACTGGATACTACCTAATACGTACGGTTCATTAGAGGAAATAGGCAAAGTCTCTGCAGCTTACTCAAACATCGGAATGCAATTTACAGATACATGGAAACTTAACAGCGTACAATTAGTAGACGCCTTACGTCTGACAGGGTTTTGGGCTATAAACTCGAATTACAGGGGCGATCCTTACGTTTATTGGGGAACCATGCACAGCACGCCCCTCTTTCTGATAATCAGTCTTCTCATTCCCCTTTTGGCATTTAGTCCTATTCTTCTTAAACGAAGAAATCCCTACGTGCTTTATTTCGCGCTTTTGGCTGTATTCGGGGTTTTTCTTGTTAAAGGACCTTATCCACCTTTTGAAGAGATTAGTGCATGGCTTTTCGACAACGTTCCTCTCTATCCTGTTTTCTTCAGCGCAAGCTACCTTCGTTTTGGGATTTACGTTGCCTTTAGCTATTCTCTTATGATAGGCGTCGGGGCAAGCGAGCTGTATTATCTTATCAAGGGTTCTGGTAAAATGAATATGGAGATTAAACTTGGCAAAGGAAGGTATTTACGTAGACTTGGCAGCATGTTCACAATCGCACTTTTAGCCTTTTTACTCTTCGCAGTCTATAGCTGGCCATTTTGGACTGGTGATGTTGTTTACCCAGGTGGGAACATCATTCCTTCAGCTCGCGTTAAGATTCCTTCTTATTACAGCGAGGCTAGTGGTTCAATCAAAACACAAAAGGATTCTTTTAACATCTTCTCACTTCCCACCTCCAAATTTGACTATGCTACGTATTGGTGGAATAATGGTAGCCATGGCTTTTTAGGCGACGATCCCACAGTATGGCTACTTAGTAGACCGGTTATAATTTCAGCTCAGTCAGGTCACGGATTGAGTGGGTATCTTGCGGAATTGATTACCACGAATTCCACAAGAAGCATAGCTAAAGCGTTAGCTTTGATGAACGTTAAATACGTTCTATTCCATCGCGATAGCAATTGGAAGTATTTAGAAGGCCATCCTTGGTGGATCTCCACCTCGCCTGAAAGTTTTCAAGCCATCTTAAATTCTCAACAAAGTCTCTTATTTGAAGAATCTTTCGGTGAGCTTGATTTCTACCGAAACGAGTATTGGAGACCCATGCATATCTATGCAACACCGAACATCACATTGGTCGACGGTGGATTAGATGAAATGATCCAATTCATTCAGGAAGATGAGTTCATGCCGGGCGGGTCGCTTTTGTTACTGTCAGATCAGCTTGAGGCTCAACAAATCTCAGCTCTTCCGCCTAACAACTCACTAAACACCAACTCAACAGAAAACGTTTCAGTCACCTACGAAAAAATAGACCCAACCAGGTACAGTGTTCATGTAAACGCCTCCAAACCCTTCTACCTCGTCTTCAGCGAGTCCTTCCACAAAGACTGGCTCGCATACGCTGACGGACAACAAGTCCCAAACGAACACCACTACATGGCAAACGGCTACGCCAACTCCTGGTACATAGACAAAAAAGGCTCATTCACTGTCACTCTTGAATTCTGGCCTCAAAAACTCTTCTACACAGGAGCCGCAATATCAATAACAACTTTCATCCTAGGCACGCTGTACATCAGCAAGGACAAAATAAGAACAATATACAAAAGATACATAAAAAGAAGCAAAGCTCAAAAAGACCAAAACACAACTGTTTCAGAAGACTTAAGAACAAGACAAAAAGAAACTCTATAACTGTGCATTCCTTCATGAAGGGCATCATTCTTCACGGCGGTTACGGAACGAGACTCAGACCACTAACACACACAGGTCCAAAACAGCTCATCCCTGTGGCAAACAAGCCCATCTCGCAATACGTCTTAGAAGATCTAGTAGAAGCAGGAATAGCAGAAATAACCATCGTGTTAGGCAACACCTACCCAGAAAAAGTAAAAGAATACTATGGCGAGGGAGGCGCCTTCAACGCAAAAATAAGCTACGTCCATCAAAGCGAACCAAAAGGCATAGCCCACGCAATAGGCCTCTGCGAACGACACATGAGAAACCAACCCTTTGTCGTCTACCTAGGTGACAACCTTCTCAAAGGCGGCATCAAAGAATTCACTCAAGCGTTCAAAACCTCAAACCACGATGCCATGATACTCCTAAGTGAGGTCAAAAATCCCCAACGCTTCGGCGTAGCCAAATTCGACCAGAAAGGAACACTATCAGCCCTAATGGAGAAACCAAAACAGCCACCAAGCAACTACGCTCTGACGGGCATTTACTTCTTCAAACCAGTAATCTTTGACATGATAAGAAGACTAAAGCCCTCTTGGCGAGGAGAACTAGAAATTACAGAAGCCATTCAACTGCTCCTCGAGAACAATTACAACGTAGGCCACCGATTCGTTAAAGGATGGTGGAAAGACACAGGCGCCCCAGAAGACATACTCGAGGCCAACAGGCTAATCCTAGACGAAATAAAAACAAAGATCAAAGGAAAAATCCAAAACCAAGCATCCATACAAGGAAGAGTTTCCATAGGAGAAAACACCACTATAAAGCACGGAGCCGTTATCCGTGGACCAGCAATAATCGGAAACAGCTCAACCATAGAAAACGACGTATACGTAGGACCTTACACAAGCGTCGGCAACAACACCACAATCAACCGAGGAGAAATCGAAAACTCCATTATCATGGACAACTGCCACATCGACATCGACGACCGAATCACAGACAGCTTGATAGGCCCCAACTCCACCATAACATCAAGCGAAAACGCCAAGCCGAAGGCAAGAAGATTCCTCATAGGTGAACAATCAAAAATAACTTTGTAGAGGTGGAATCGATCATGCAAAAACTAATCCAAGGCATAGAAACGACAAAACTCGAAAAACACGCCGACGAAAGAGGCTTCCTCTGCGAAATGTTAAGAAAGGACTGGGGCCTCTACGAGGAATTCGCCATGGCATACTTCTCCCTGACTTATCCAGGCGTCGTAAGAGCATGGCACCGCCACCCGAAAACAAAACAAATAGACAACATGTGCATCATCCAAGGAATGGCAAAAATCGTAGTTTACGACGACAGAAGAAACTCGCCGACAAAAGGAACGGTCAACGAATTCATAATAGGCGAAGACAACATGACCCTACTAAAAATACCCGGCGAATGCTGGCATGGCTTCAAAGCCCTCGGAACCAAACCTGTCATTCTCCTAAACTTCCCCAACAAACTATACAACTACGAAAAACCAGACGAAGAACGCCTCCGGCCTAACACAGACAAGATCCCCTACGACTGGAAACCCGCCCCATGGCTAAAACACGGATGATCCACACATTGAAACTCCTCGTGACAGGTGGACTCGGCTTTATCGGAAGTAACTTCATACGATACGTGCTTGCTAAACACCATGACATACAAGTAACAAACCTAGACAAGCTATCCATAGGCTCTAACCCCGCAAACCTGAAAGATAATGAAACAGACAACAGATATAAACTCGTAAGAGGAGACATCGCCGACTCAAAACTTATCGAAAAACTTGCCAAAGAAACAGAAGCCATAATCAACATCGCGGCGGAAACCCACGTCGATAGGAGCATATCGAAGCCCTGGCCATTCATCAACAGCAACACCATGGGAGCAGTTACTCTATTTGAGGCAGCCAAGAGACATGAGAAACGGGTGCTACACGTATCAACAGATGAAATCTACGGTGACATACTGAAGGGCTCATTTAAAGAAAACGACAGACCCAAACCGTCTTCACCATACTCGGCAAGCAAGGCCGCGGCTGACCTGTTCGCAGTCGCCTACCACAGAACCTACGGATTAGACATACTCATAGCAAGATGCACCAACAATTATGGCCCCTATCAGTTTCCAGAGAAACTCATTCCCAAAACCATCATCAGAACTCTTCTGAAGCTTCCAATTCCCGTCTATGGCAAGGGCCAAAGCATAAGAGACTGGATATACGTTCAAGACTTCTGCGAAGCACTAGACCTACTACTGAAAAAAGGAAAAAGCGGAGAAATCTATAACGTCTCAGCTGACAATGAACTTTCAAACATCGACCTCGTAAAAAAAATATTAACCATCATGGACAAACCTGAAACCCAAATAGCTTTTGTCGAAGACAGACCAGGCCACGATCTAAGGTACAGCTTAGACTCATCTAAAATCAGGAGTGAATTAGGCTGGAGCCCGAAACATAATTTTCAAAAAGCACTTAAAACAACTATCAAATGGTACATGGACAACGAGTGGTGGTGGAAACCTCTAGCAACAAAACAAGTTCTACATCCAACTCCTTGGAAACTAGAGTGGTAATCATTGAAACTTTTGGTCACTGGCGCAAGCGGGCTTTTAGGCCATAAAATCGTCCAACTAGCGTTAAAGAAAGGTTACGAAGTTTATTCCGTGTACAAAGAGCACGCTACAACTGCAGGAAAACCAATCAAACTAGATTTAACAGACCAAGACCAAGTTTTTGAAACCATTATGAAACGTCAACCCAAGGCGATAATTCACGCGGCGGCTTACACTGATGTTGATGGTTGCGAAATCAATCAAGACTTGGCCTGGAGAGTAAATGCAGAAGCAACCAAATACCTAGCAATTGCATCTGTTAACGCAGGGTCCCACCTGACGTACGTGTCTACTGACTATGTCTTCGACGGGGAGAAAGGACTCTACTCAGAAGAAGACCAGCCTAATCCAATAAGCTACTATGGCTACACAAAATTAAAGGGTGAAGAATTCGTCAAAAAACACGCAGATAGCTGGTGCATAGCAAGAACAAGCGTAATCTATGGCTGGAACCAAACTCAAAAACTCAACTTCGCCACATGGATAGTAAGCAACCTAAACCAGGGGAAAGAGGTTAAAGTTCTCATGGACCAACATGTGTCTCCCACATTAAACACAAACCTAGCAGAAATGCTCTTGGAAATCACAGAAAGAGAAATGATTGGGACCCTACACACGGCAGGAGCCTCAAGAGTCAGCAGGTATGAATTCGCACTAAGACTGGCTAACGTCTTCAACCTAAATAAACATGCGATTAAGCCAGCCAAAACAGATGACATGCACTGGAAGGCTAGAAGACCCAAAGACTCCTCACTTAATGTAAGCAAGGCTAAGGCCCTGCTAAATGTTACACCATTAAAGCTCAACCAAGCCTTACACGCGATGAAAAAAGAAACAACCCACAACTTCTAACTCTTTTTTGACTTGCTTATGCTCTTTCTTCTCTGAAACCAAGATATCGTCCTTTTGAGGCCTTCTTCCAAACTTATTTTTGGCCTCCACGCTAGAAGTCTCTCTATTTTGCCTATGTTTGGGCATCGTCTTTTTGGGTCGTCTTTGGGCAATGAATGAAAAGTTAAGGCCGATCTGCTTTTAGCTAGTTCTCTAATTTTCTCTGCAAGCTGTAGTATAGTTATTTCTTGCGGGTTTCCAACATTTACGACCTCGCCTTTAGCTTCCTCATTTGACGTTAGCAATATTAAACCCGTAATGGTGTCGGTTATGTAGCAGAATGACCTCGTTTGGCTGCCGTCCCCGTAGACAGTTATCGGCTTGCTTGTCAACGCCTGCGCAATGAAACGTGAAACAGCTCTGCCGTATGATCCGTCTTCCCTTAAACGGGGACCAAATGTATTAAATATTCTGGCAACTCCCAGATTCAGCCCGTACTGTTTGCGATAAGCCATAAACAGGGCTTCTGCGAACCTTTTTCCCTCATCGTAACATGACCTAAGACCAATCGGGTTAACATTCCCCCAGTAAGTCTCGGGCGTAGGGACAACCTGAGCGTCACCATAAATCTCCGAAGTTGAAGCGAACAGTACCTTCGCGTCTCCTTTTCTAGCCAACTCGGCCATGTTTAAGCTGCCAAGAGAGCTAGCCTGCAGAGTCTCGATTGGATGCGTTTCGTAGTCTTCTGGAGAAGCATGCCCCGCCATGTGAAGAATGTAATCGAAGGTTTTGTCTGTCTGAAAGCAGCACACATCAGCATTCACGAATTCAAAACCGGTTTTGCCGATCAAATGATCTATGTTGCGAGTGATTCCCGTTGAAAGATTGTCCAAGCACATAACTTGAGTGCCAAAGCTGATTAACACGTCGCATAGCCAACTGCCTATAAAACCTGCGCCGCCCGTTACGAGGACACTTTTTCCATCAAAATCCTCTCTTCTCAAGTCGCATTTTATTCTATTGATGTCTTCAAGGATTATCGGATCTATCAGTTCGGGTTCTCCTGCAAAACTGCCGATAAGATAAGGACAATGCTTCCCAATAAGTCTCTGGGCTTCCGATGTCCAATCGGACATGATCTTGGCGCAGCTTGACAGCGTACACGTTTAGGCGCCACTCGATAAGTTTCTGAATTGCATCAGTTAGCTGAACCTCTCCGCCCCTTCCTGGCTGAGTCTCCTCCAACGCTTGAAAAATAATTGGATTAAAAACGTACACTGGCATTATTGCTAGGTTAGTCCGCGGCTTCTCCGGTTTCTCTACCGCTGCTTTGACTTTATATATTCCTCTCTCTGCTAGCTCGCCTTCAATGATCCCATATTGTTTCGGGTTCTTTATTTCTTGTACAATGAAGATTGCGTCAGCCTTAAGTCTTTCATAAGTATTTATCAACAACTTGATGTGCTCCAAGCCCTTTGAAATTATGTAAGTGTCACCTGCATGAACTATACTTGGGTCATTTTGCACAAAGGGTTGGGCTGTCAAAACTGCGCTACCAAACCCTTTCGGTTCTGGTTGGTTGACCCAAAGAATGGTTGAGGTCTTGAGTTTCCAGTAGAAGTCGTCTAGATCTGTTGCCTGAAATTTCTTTCCCATATACTGAAGCATTCTGATAGAGTTGTGGTCAGGAGTGAAATGATCTTCAATACTACGCTTGCCTCTGCCTACAACGAAACAAAACTCCCGAAACCCTGCATCGTGCAGCTGCTCAAAAATCATTTGAAGCAAAGGTTTCACAGCCACGTTACCATTTCTTGTCTCAGAGAAAAGCGGAAGCATTTCTTTGGGTTGCTCCTTGGTCGCCGGGAATAGGCGCGTTCCCAAACCCGCCGACGGAATAACAACCTTTCTGATCATCAAATCAACCTGACTACAATTTCTGCGTAAACAATATATAACTAGCGCAAAAATGGAACTAAGCTTACGTCCGCTCGATGGGAGATGTGGAATATGACCAAACCACGCATATCCGTTATAGGAATAGGCTATGTTGGTCTATGCACGGCAATCGGTTTTGCCATCAAAGGATATGAAGTCATCGCTTCAACTCACGACGCCGAAAAGGCTGCAAAAATAAAGGGAGCGGTTCCGCCATTCTATGAACCAGACCTTCAAGCAGTGCTGAGGAAAACTATTCGAAATGGCTACCTCAAATGCTTTCTTAATCAGCCAGAAGAAGCCGTTCTGTCCACCGACATTACTTTCAACACCGTGGGCACACCGAGCAAACCCGACGGCAGCATAGACCTCCACCACGTTGAGAACTCTACGCGCGAGATCGCAGAAGCACTCAGAAAGAAAGCGAGGTATCATCTAATAATAGTTAAAAGCACTGTGGTACCTGGAACCACACGAAACATTGTAAAACCCATCCTTGAAGAACACTCACTGAAACAGTGCGGTTCCGACTTTGGCTTATGCATGAATCCTGAATTCTTACGTGAGGGTTCTGCCTTGGAAGATACTCTTAGCCCTGACCGCATAGTCATCGGCGAACACGATAAGACATCCGGTGATTATCTAGAAGATCTTTACAAAAACTTCTATGGTCAAAAGATGCCTCCAATACTAAGAACCAACCTTTCAACGGCGGAACTCATCAAGTACGCCAGTAACGCCTTTCTCGCCGCCAAAATTAGCTTCATCAACACAATAGCCAACTTATGTGAGAAAACCCCAGGAGCCGATGTGACAGTTGTTGCAAAAGGAATTGGATTGGACAAGAGAATTGGGCCGTCATTTCTCAACGCTGGATTAGGTTACGGTGGGTCTTGCTTTCCCAAAGATGTCAAAGCCTTGATCGCTTATTCAAGGAGTTTGGGTCATCGTCCTGAGATTTTAGAAGCTGTGGAAAACGTGAATCAGACCCAACCGTACAAAGCAGTTGAGCTATGCAGAAGATTGATTGGCGGTGTTAAAGGCAGAAGAATAGCCATCTTGGGGTTATCATTCAAACCGAACACGGATGATATGAGAGAGGCTCGGTCTATTCCGATTATAAACCAACTCCTGAAAGAAGGCGCGGAGGTTACAGTCTACGACCCTGTAGCGGTTCCAGTTGCCAAGACAATCTTCGAAAAGAATATTGAGTATGCCTGTTCAGTTCATGAATGCCTGAAAGATACAGACTGTTGCATCATTGTAACAGAGTGGGATGAGTTCAGGAAACTCAAGCCAGAGGACTTCACACGGAACATGCGTCAACCTATCGTAATCGACGGAAGAAGGATCTACAACACTGAAGAATTCAGCCAAAAAGTCAAACTTTCAGGAGTAGGACTGAATCGAGAAACCTGAATCCCGAACAAATAAACCCTAACCGACAAACTTCGCAAAATCCCTGACGCCTGTTCTGTGTCGGTATCATTTAGAATTGCACTCTTGAATACGTAGCTGCTTTGTTTCAGCATTTAGTCGAAGCCATATCATCTACTGCTAAGGTCATCCGCCTGTTCCTGCTCCAAAGCAATCCTATGTTTTTCCATTGGTCTCGGATGATGTCTATGTTTCCCAGTATACTTGCGTGAAGTGAGTAAACTATATAACAAAGATAGGTGCATTTTTGGCATTTGCTATATTCTCTTCTAAGTTTTTCAAACCCTTCGCTGTTCCACTGGTCTGCCAACTCCAGTATTGAAGCTGTCGGTTTACGAAGATGGCAACCTGCCACTCTGCCTAGATGATCAACTATGAAGAAGCCCCGGAGGGCCTCGCACCTCCATGTTCGACGTCCACTTGAGAAATATTCTTCCAAAGCACTCAGAGCTTTTGCCGTTATGAAGACTCCTTGCCGTTTAGTTTTCAATTCGATAAGTTCATCGCAAACCCTCGCCAACGCCACTTTGTCATCATGCTCGAACTCATCCACTCTTTTTCCAATGCCGAACAGTTGATTTTCCATTTGATAATCATAAGAGTATAGACAATACAAGACAGGTATTCCCTGACTGATGAAATATTTCGTAAAGTCAACTATTTCGTGCTGATTGAGCCGAGAGATTGTGGGCGATATCACCACGGGAATTCCTTCTTTTCGTAGGGTATCAATGGCATGTATGGCGTTTTCCCAAGCTCCTGGCACACCTTTGATGTAGTCAAGTTTCTCCTTATCCAACGTGTCCAGTGATATAGCGACAAAATCCACGTTGCGCAAGGCATCAATTCTCTTTGCGGCCAGGCTTCCGTTGTCATAGACGGTGGTTATGAAAAATCTTGAAGCATAATCTATGATTTCGCCGATGTCATCGCGCAATAACGGGTTTCCACCCGAAAACACGACCTCTATAACTCCAAGCTTTCGGAAAACATCCAATCCTCTTTTAACATCTTCGGTTGATATTTCCTCAGAATTCTGCTTCTCACGCCAGATACTGCAGCTTCTGCAACGGTAGTTACATCGGCGGGTCAGGAGCCACTGTGCGTGGTAGGGTCTATTAGGGGTCAATGAACGTTTCAGCAGACTTGGTGCTTTTTCCGAGAATAGCCTCATGGGATGTGATCCCTGCGTTTGATTCTTTCGGCAAACGCTGACTGCCCCAAATCTATGCTACGGTCGAGCTTTTTAACTCTGCGCTTATTTACGTGAGGAGCCATCTCAAGTTGGCATCCCAAGCATGATTTTTGGGTCGTATCATCTGTGGTTTGTTCATGAGTTGACCTCGAATGAATCTTGACATTTTTCCGTTAAACACAAGACATCACGTGGTAGGACCGAGAAAAAAAGGAAAAAAAGATAGGGGATGATTGTTTATTTTTTGCGTCTTTTTATCAGTATGTATCCGACTGCGACTACTATTACTATGGCTATTATTGCGACGGCTGCGTACACGTATTCCCGTGGTATGGGTGCTGCTTCCTCTGGGGCTAATGGGCTCGCTGTGAGTCCTAAGACAACCGTCTGCAGAAGTGCGCTTGTTGCGGTACCACCGAACGGGCCTGCTGGGAGAATCTGGTTGGCTGGGGCGTTCACCGTGACGTTTTGCATCGTGACTTGGAAGGCCGCCTTGTTAGAGAAGCCAAGCCAGTACATGATATTGAACTGATACCAGTTGGGGTGCCCTCCAAATGGAATAATTGGCATATCAGTACCTATGATTGTCAGAATCTGGTCAGCGACAGCCTGTTGCGCCGCTCCTGCCGTGACGTCGAGTTGCCCTATGAGATCTACAAGCTCTGGGTTCCTGTAGTCACCGTAGTGGTTCCAGTAGTAGTCGGTTCCAACGAACATCTGGTAGTAGCGATCGAACATGGAGCCTGAGGAAGAGTGCATGACGAAGTGCATGAAGTCGTAGTTGAACGCATGCCCATCTGCATCGTTAGTTCCCCAGTCTACGACTTTCTGTGTCATGGTTATGCCGATGCTGTTTATCATGCTGCATGCGAGCGCATCTATTGCGAGTACGTCTGACCATCCCTGCTGGTCCATTATACTCCACGGGCCGAGCGGCACGTTTCGACCGGGCACGGTAGGCAGAGCGTCGGCTGGAACATTGGCGTTTGTTCCGTATAGCGAAAGCCACTCGGCACTCGGGCCATCCTTTGTGTACCATCTTCCGTCTGGTCCTTTGATGCAGTGCTCTTCAAGTATCGCAACTGCATCAGTCAAATTGTTATATATGGCGTATTGTTGTTCAATCGCTGGCTTCACGAGTGCTTTGGCAACTGCGTCGTCTGCAGGTAGAAGATGAGATGGATAGGGATAGGGGTACTTCAGATATCCGCTGCTAACCAGGCTGATTGATTTGTAGTCCAGCGCCTCGGCCATTGCCCTGTGGAGCCAGCCCTCACCCAACGGGTACTTGCGGTGGTTCGGAACCAGCAACTTTATTGATGTCTCTGCATAATACGGCGGGGCTGGGTCGTAGGTGTGTATCTGTTTCATGGACCCCATTATGGTGTCTATGCCCGCAACGAAGTTACCGCACCAGTCAATCTCATTATTCTGCAAGTCCAAGGCCGCAGGCGCGTTGGAATAGTGATAGCATGTGTGCAGAATGTATTTCGGCCCAGGGAGCTTGTCGAAGACCTCTTTGCCCCACCAATTATCGTTTCTCTGCATGATTGTCCGGTCATCATCATGCCACATCGGCAGATACATTCCCGATGCGACTTTCCAGTCATTAGGCATGCTCGCGTTTTGCCAGTCGTTGGTGAAAGTCCGCATATTTGCGCCGTATTGGGCCTCAATCTCCGTCCACACGTGCTTTGGCAATATATTGTACGAAATGGTTACGTGTCTCCACACAGCCAGGCTGTTCGGGTATTCGGGTTTTAGGTGCCATCTGAAGGTCTTGTCATTCACTTTCTCGAAGGATGCCAGCCTCTCCTTCAGAGGGAGCACCTCTTGTGCCACCCATGCCTTAGTGTCAGATGCTAGCCCATACACTCCGTAACTGTACTCAACGTCATCGGATGTTATCGGTTTGCCATCGGTCCATTTGGCTTCGTCGCGGATTTTTACCTCTATTGTCGTGGGGTTGAGCCACTCAATGCTCTTACCAACGATCTTTATGAGGTCCGCTGGTGCAGACCCCTTTGCAATATTGACCCCGAACAATGGCTCATACATAAAGAAGAACGCGATACCCGCCTGTCCTGAGATATCCCATGGTCTAAGCGCAGTCGGGGGTCCTTCGTAACCGCTCATCATCACGGTTTCATTTCTCGGTATGTTTTGTGGTAGAGCTTGCGCCGACACCGGAGCAAGGGAACCTGCAAAGGCAGCCATCAAAGATCCAATCAACAGTATGCCAATCAGTAATGGAGATGCCGTCACTCGCAAATATTTCTTCATTTTTAGCCTCCTTTATTAGGTGACAAAGCATATCGTGCCCGTTTTTATTTAAGGATTTGGATTATGGGTTTTTTCAAAGCATTACTGATTAAGAGGTTGTCCCATAGATTTTGGAGGCCTGCCAAGACTTTGGCATCATTTAGAAACTATTTTAAGAAGAGGGGTATCATGAGTCACAGCTTTGACGCAAGAAAGGTGAAAAGATGCTCTATCCCAAAAAAGAAATCGTAAAACGTTACGAAAAAAATCCAATTTTGACGGCAGATGATATGCCCTTTGCCTGTTCGGGCATCTACAATTCTGGAGTTGTTAGATTCAATGGGAAATATTTAATGTTGTGCAGGGTTGAAAGTATCGATATATCAAATTACTTCATACCCGCTATTAGCGAGGATGGATACCATTTTGAAGCTCGTAAGAAACCCATCAACCTGCCTAAAGATGAAGAATTTAAGAAATATACTGAAGAGATGATCTACGACCCACGTATCACGGAAATCGATGGTGCCTATTACATATGTTTTGCCGCGCACAGTTCATACGGTGTTAGAATTGGGATGCTTAAGACCAAGGATTTTGAGAAATTCGACTCGTGTGGCTTCATATCAGAACCCGACAACAGAAATGGAGTGCTATTTCCTGAAAAAATCGGTGGGCTCTACGCTCGGCTTGACAGGCCGATTTTGCCCGGTGACCGTGGCGACATATGGATCAGTTACTCACCCGATTTGATTTTCTGGGGCAAGTCGAAATGCGTGTTCAAACGCGGAGCGCACGGCCACTGGTACTGGCAAAAAATTGGCGCTGGGGCGGTCCCCATCAAAACCAAGAAAGGTTGGCTCGAAATTTGGCATGGTGTACATGTAATGTCAGGGTATCAATATGTTTACCATCTCGGCGTAATGCTGTTGGATTTGAATGACCCATCCAAGGTTATCGCAAGAGCCAAAGCACCTATTCTTTCACCAAGAGAACCATATGAACGCGCTGGGCTGACTTCCAACGTTGTGTTTACGAGTGGCGCCATCCTTGAAGAAGACGGCGAAGTTAAAATCTACTATGGAGGTGCAGATACCGTTCAGTGTGTGGCGACTGCACGTTTAGACGATCTCGTTTCAGCATGTTTTAACAGATAGAAAACAAACGATGAAAAGAGCTGAATACTCTTGACCCGCGTTTAAAGTAGGTTTCTAAATATGATTTTCTTCTGTGATTGTGTGGTGTTGAGGGTTGAGTTTGAAGTAAGACTAAAGAAAGGCACAACGCACAAATCCTCTTTCTCAGCACGCCATTATTCCTTATGGCGATAGACTTAAGAATGATACGTAGCTCGTTTCGACTAGGTAAGGTTATGATATTTCCAAAAGATTTCCTGTGGGGCGCAGCAAACAGTGGATTCCAATTCGAGATGGGCGGACCCTCTGGAAATATCGATCCCAACACGGATTGGTACGCTTGGGTACATGACTCCTATAACATTCGGAAAGGCATCGTCAGCGGAGATCTCCCAGAAAGAGGTGTAAACTACTGGAATCTTTACAAGCAAGACCACACCATTGCCAAAAAGCTTGGCTTAAACGCTTATAGAATCGGGATTGAGTGGAGCAGGATCTTTCCCAAGAGCACATCAACTATTGAAGTCGGAGTGGAAAGAGCATCCGATGGAAATATCGCCAAGATAGACATTGACGAATCTTGCCTCGAAAGCCTTGAGAAAATCGCGGACAACGACGCCGTGAGCCATTATCGAGACGTGATAGAAGACTTGCGGATGCAAGATCTTGGAGTATTCATGTGTCTAAACCACTTCACCCTACCTTTATGGATACATGATCCGATAACCGTTCGCAAAACACAACTGCACACCGGTCCTAAAGGCTGGGTCGATGAAAATAGCATAATCGAGTTCGCAAAGTATGCAGCATACATGGCTTGGAAGTTAGGGGACATCGTCGACAATTGGGCAACCTTCAATGAGCCTACGGTGGTGCCTGAGACAGGCTACACGATACCTCAGTCTGGATTTCCTCCGGGGCTCAATGACTTTAGAGCTTCAAGGAAGGTGGCCCTCCACCTAGTCATCGCCCATGCTCGTTCCTATGATGTCATAAAGAAAATCGACACCATAAAGGCAGATGTGAAAAGCGCTAGCTCGGCCAACATTGGATTGATACATAATGTGATCCCGGTTAGACCTCTCTCGTCAGAAAAGAAGCTAGACGTGAAGGCTGTGCAGTTCATGGATAATATGCACAATCACTTCTATGTGCAGTCTATCAGCAATGGCTGGTTAGATGAAAACCTCAATGGACTGAAGGACGGAGGAGAAGTGAAGAATTACCTTGGACAACGCCTTGATTGGTTAGGTGTGAACTACTATACCCGATCTGTGGTGAAGGGAAAAACATCCATCTTAGCCAGAATGTTTGCGGGATTTCCTGTAGTTCCAGAGATGGTTCGTGACTACGGCTTTGCGTGTCGACCTAATGCCAAATCAGCCGACGGGTTGCAGACTTCGGACCTGGGATGGGAGATATATCCAGAGGGGATGCTTGAAGCCTTGAACGCAATGAAAGCATATAGGAAGCCACTTTATGTAACAGAAAACGGCATCGCAGATGAAAAAGATGCGCTTAGACCCAGTTATATGGCTGAACACCTTAGAGTTTTGGAAAGAGCAGTGAGTGAAGAGAAAATCGACGTTCGGGGATACTTCCATTGGTCTTTAACAGACAATTATGAATGGGCTAAGGGCTTCGGTCCGAAGTTTGGGCTGTATTCGGTTGATCTGGACACGAAATCGCGGAAAAGTCGGAAGAGCGCCGGAATCTACAGGATGATAATAAAAGGAGAGAAGTGAGGGACCAAGAGGGCGCCTCAAGAACCGCAAAGTCCGCCTCTAAAAAAAGGATAAAAACACTAGGGGACAGATTAGACCTCGGTGCCAGTTTGGACTACGGATATTTTTCACGAGACAATAGGGAATATGTAATCGTTAGACCTGACACTCCCACACCCTGGATCAACTACCTAAGCAACAACGAGTACTGTGCAATAATCTCCAACACAGCTGGAGGGTACAGTTTTCACGTAGATCCAAGAGACAGAAGGATTCTTCGATACAGGTATAACAACTTGCCCGTCGACAGACCTGGAAGGTACCTCTACGTCAGAGACAACAAGACAGGGAAATACTGGTCTCCCACATGGCAACCTGTCCTCAAGAAACTTAGCGCATATGAGTGTAGGCATGGATTAGGACACACAAAAATAACCTCCGTGTACTCGGATGTCAAAGCCGAAGCCCTGTATTTTGTGCCCATAGACGATAACTTGGAGATTTGGATGCTGACTCTGAAGAATGCCTCTTCTGAAGAGAAGGAACTAAGTGTGTTTGCATACGCCGAATTCTGTCTTTGGCAAGCTTTCAACGATCTGACCGACCTTCAATGTAGTCAAGGTTTAGGTGTCGCCAAATACGAGGGCGATGCCATTTTCTACAGCTTTTTCGACGTGAGCACCGGATACGCTTTCTTTGCCTCAAGCGGCGAGGTCACCGGATATGACTGCAATAGAGAGAAGTTCATCGGTCCATATCGGAGCGAATCGAATCCTACAGTCGTAGAAAGAGGTCGATGCCTTAATTCGGAAGCTCAAGGAGGTAACCCGATTGCGGCCCTGAGCAACTTCGTGAAACTCGGTCCCGGAGAAACAAGGACACTTATCTTCATCTTGGGCGTGGTGGACAAAAAACCTCATGCGAAAAGGCACATTCAGAAATTCAAGAAAAGGCTCAATGTAGAAAGAGAGTTACAAAGACTGAAGGAATATTGGCAGACCTACCTCAGCAATCTCAGCGTTGACACACCAGACAAAGAGTTCAATGCTATGCTCAACGTTTGGAACCAGTACCAGTGCAAGATAACCTTTGACTGGTCTAGGTACGTATCTTTTTACGAAACAGGTATAGGGAGAGGAATGGGTTTTCGAGACAGCAACCAAGACACACTAGGTGTCGTTCATGCTTTGACAAGAAGGGTGCGTCAACGCATTCTAGACCTAGCGAAGAACCAGTTTGAAAGCGGTCGAGTCTACCACCTGTACTTTCCCCTCAGTGGAGAGGGAGGCTGGCCCCCTTACGTGAAAGAGCAAATGAAATTCTTCAGTGATGACCATCTTTGGCTGATCCTCTCGGTGTGCGAGTACATTAAAGAAACAGGAGACATGAGCATTCTGGATGAAAATGTCAAGTTCGTTGAAGGCTCAGTCGCAAGCCTATATGAACACTTAAGAAAATCAATTAGCTTTACCTTCGACAATTTGGGCAGTCACGGTTTTCCCCTCTTAGGAACGGCTGACTGGAACGATCCTCAAAGCTTGCCCGGCCCCAAAAACGCAGCTGAAAGCGTGTGGACAGCAATGCTGTTTCACAGAGTTCTTCTGGAACTGACAGAACTCTCTAAGGAGTACAAGCGAGAGGGAGACTCCAAGAAGTTTGCAGCCATTGCTGACAAGACCAGGGCACACGTGAACAAAGTGGCTTGGGACGGGGACTGGTATTTGCGCGCATACGACGACTCAGGAAACCTTGTCGGAAGCTCAAAGCGCACTCAAGGAAAAATCTACCTTAACACTCAGTCGTGGGCTGTCATCAGTCGAATCGCCCCGAAAGAAAGAGGAATACAATGCATGAACTCGGTGAAAAAACACTTGGACACAAAATACGGGATAATGCTCCTTGCTCCAGCCTACTCAAGATATCATCCTGAGATAGGAGCGCTATCCAGCTACGCACCAGGATTGAAGGAAAACGCTTCAATTTGGAGCCACGCCAACGCGTGGGCAATCTTGGCAGAGTGCGTGCTCGGACGCGGAGACCAAGCCTACAGCTACTACAAGAAACTTGCCCCTCCGACCAAGAACAGAGTAGCGAAGATCCATCAAGCTGAGCCATACGTATATGCCCAGACAATTGCTGGTAGAGATCACACGGACTTCGGTGCAGCTCGGCAATCGTGGCTTACAGGAACCGCAGCGTGGATGCTCAAAGTAGCTACTAACTGGATCCTAGGTATAAGACCGCAGTATCATGGACTACTGGTTGACCCATGCATACCGAAAGGCTGGCAGGAATTCACGGTCATTCGTCGTTTTAGGAACGCCACTTACGAAATAGAAGTCGCGAATCTAGACCATGTGTCTAAGGGAATCAAAAATGTAACGTTGGATGGCAAGAAAATGAAAACAAGCCTATTGCCCTCTTTTGCAGATGGAAAAAAACACAGGGTGAGGATTACAATGGGCAAACGGGTCACCGACTGATAACCGAGGATGAAAACGCTAACTCTTAGTCTTAAAATTCCCATTTCTTGTGGAGTTGCGGGACACTATCGAACAGCTCTTTTGTGTACGCGTGACTCGGATGCAGGAAAACTTTGTCAGCAGGTCCTTGTTCGACAACCTCGCCCCTCTGCATTATAAGAACTCTGTCCGAAATATACTGAGCCTGAGCTATATCGTGCGTTATGAACAGCACTGAGATTTTCTCATTCTCTTTCAGAGACAGAAGGAGATTCAAGATGCCAGCTCTGGTTGATGCATCCAGCATGCTCGTTGCTTCGTCCGCCACTACTAGCTCTGAATTAATCAGGAGGGGTCTCGCGATGAGGAACCGCTGCAGTTGGCCTCCGCTCAGCTGATGAGGGTATCTCCCGAGTATTTCTTTGGGGTTTATCCCGATCCTCGTTAGCGTAGAGTGTATGATTTCTTCTCTTTCATTAGGAGAGGGTCCGTTGTTGTAGAGACCGAAGACCTCCTCCAGCATTCGGTCGACTTTGTAAAACGGGTTGTACGCTGAGTAGGGATCTTGAATAATCGCTTGTATCTTTCTGTAATACTCGCGTTTGTCGTATGAAAACGCATTCTTGCCGTGGAAAAGAATTTGGCCAGAGGTCGGTTCAACCAGCCTCAGAATCATCTTGGCAACCGTGGTCTTTCCGCTGCCGCTTTCACCCGCTAAAGTGACTATCTCACCCTTTGCCACTTCGAACGACACGTTTTTCACCGCGACGCAGCACGTCGTTCTAATCAGGCCTGAAGTGTAGATCTTTGTCAAATCCTTGCACTGCAAAATTGTCTCCATTTGCTCACCTGTAGTAAAGCCAGCAAGCAACCTTGCCCGTGCTTTTCGCAGTCTTAAGCGAAGGCTCTTTGAGTGGGGGTTCCTTGGTTTTGCAGATGTCCATTAGGAACGAGCATCTTGGGTGAAAACGACAGCCCGGAGGAGGTTCTCTCAGGTCCGGGGGGCCACCAGGTATGCTCTTCAGGCCTCCCTTCCCCATCCTTACTGGATCATAAGAAACAACTGAAGAAATAAGCGCGCGAGTGTAAGGATGCAAGGAATCATGTAAGATGGCATCCATGGTTCCAACTTCAACTATTTTCCCACCGTACATCACCGCACACCTGTCGCAAAGCTGCCCCAGGACAGTGATATCGTGGGAAATGAATAGCATGCTTTCGATTATTCCCTCCCTTTTCAGATTCACAAGCGATCTTATCACCAGCTTCTGCGTCGTCACGTCGAGGGCAGAAGTCGGTTCATCAATCATAAGAAGCTCCGGGTTCCAAAGAGTCGATATCCCGATTACAACCCTTTGTTTCATGCCTCCGCTGAGTTCATGCGGGTACCGATCAATAACCTCTCTGTCTAATCCCAACTTCTCTAGATGATCGCCAGCCATTTCGAAAACCTCCAGTTTCGAGGGCTGTCTGCCAGTGCGCTCCTTCACCACATCCATGATGAAGTCCCTTATTCTCTTGACAGGATTTAGAGCGTCCATTGACGCTTGGGGAATGTATGACATGCATTTACATTTGACTTCAGTTCTCAAAACTTCGGGGTCCATATCGTATATATCATGGCCATGGACGAATATTTCGCCCGACTCGTAATGTAAGAGAGGGTTAGGAGTGCCTGAACAGAGTTGTGCAAGGGTTGATTTTCCACATCCGGATTCACCAGCAAGGCCCATCACCTCTCCGCTGTCAACCGTGAGCGAAACCCCGTCGACAGCGCGAACGACGCCAAATATCCCACGGTAATAACCTTTGAGGTTTTCGATTTCAAGGAGGTGGCCGGCCATCCAAAATCACACTTTCCGTAACCTAGGATTGAATACTTCATCCATGCCAGTCTGCGTGACAAAAACTGCTACTAAGAATATGGTCAATATGAGGCCCGGCGGGATAAAGCACCACCAAAGATTCCAAGGTAGTGCTGCATGTGTACTGTTCATAACCCAATAAAGCATGGACCCCAATGTAACGTTTGTACTTGGGTCTGGACCCAGCCCTATCATGCTCAGCCCCGCCTCCGTCAAGACGGCTATGCTGAGCGATACTACAAAAACAATTATGATATAAGCCAGCATGTTCGGCATAATCTCTGTTATCACTATCTTTCTATCTTTCATGCCCGACATGCGAGCAACATCTATAAATTCCCTTTCTTTCAGCGTGAGTACTTGGGACCTTATACACCTGGCTGCCCAAGGCCAACTCGTTAAGCCTATCAGTACTGCCACCAGAAACATGGATCTATTTTCGAGGATGGCGGCGAGGAGTATCAACAGAGGCAACATGGGGAAAACCATGATAACGTTGGTAAAAGCATTTGAGGTTTCATCTATCAATCCACCCTTGTACGGGCCAATGCCGCCTATCAAAATGGCGAGCAGCGTAGCAAAACCTCCGGCGATCGCACCGATCATCAAGGAATTACGGGTACCCGCACAAAGCTGAGCGAGCACATCCCGACCAAGATCATCCGTGCCTAGAAGAAAATCACCGCTTGGCGGCTCGACGAAACGGTAAAGATCGAACGCCAATGGATCTCTAGTTAACATGGAACCTATTATACCAAAGAGGACAATAGCCAGCAAGACGGCTGCACCAATTATGAATTTTCGACTTCTCACGAGCAACTCAAACATGTTTATCCTCCTCGGCCAGTTCGAATCCGCGGATCTAAAAATGCATATGCGATATCAACCAGAAAATTCCCGAAAATTACGACACCAATCGTGACTAGGAAAGTACCCAGCATCATTGAATAGTCGCGGGCTAGTACGGCATCTAGCGTCAGTAAACCGAGACCATCCCATGCAAAGACCATTTCAATAATCATTGTCATTCCAATTAGATTATTGAGATTTATGTTCAGACCAGTGAATTGGGGCAAGATCGCGTTCCTTTGGGCGTAAGATGCCAACTTCTTATTTCTGAAGCCCAGCTGTTTGCCATAGAGGATGTAACCCGAGTCCAATTCATAAAGAGTCATCGACCTCATGCCCGAAGCCCATCCTCCCGTGGTTATAATAAGCAATGTTAAGAAAGGTAAAGCGTAGTGACGTAACGCATCTATGAAAGACTCAATGTTCGGGCCAGGTATAAACCTCGGACTGAACGTTCCACCCGTGGGGAAAATCCTAACATTGACCGCCAAAAGGAACAACATAACCATCGCAAACCAGTAGAATGGCATTTGGCTGGTGATAACTGAAATGAAGTAAACAGCCTCGCTTCGCTTGCCCTTCACGTACGCAGCTCTAGCCCCGACCCAATTACCCACAAAGAAGCCGATAAGAAGCACAGGGATCACGAGGGCCAGGGTATAGGGCAGCTTCTCCATGACGACTGTCGCAACGGGTATGAAGCTGTATCCACGCATCATTGCATATCCTAAATTCCCTCTCAGAAGATTTGCCCAGAAATCAATGTATTGATCAATGTATGGTCTCGGAGTACCGTCAGGATTTCGAAGCCCGAAGTACTTCTCCAACTCGGCTCTCAGTTTTAGCCTCCCCACGTCCGTGGTGCCTGGAGGTATCATTTGGTCGACAGGATTGCCTGGCATAAGTCGAGGAATGAGAAATATGAAAGTCAGCGCAATAAATGCCACAATCAAATAGAAAACAGCTTTTCTGCCCACAAACTTGGTGAAAGGGTGGGTGAATACGCGTCTCATCATTTAAAAATTCAAATCGTCGCCTTTTAACCTTTCTTTTCTCCAGTATCGCTCCATATTCATCAAGAGAGAGTCAAGCATCTGGACTTCCCTAATGATGCATTATGCGTCCTCTTCACTCTTAACACATTTAGATTCATCTTCTCATACGCGCACGGCCGCTCTAAGCCCTGAATTCAACCACAGAATCGTCCACACCGCATATATCGTAAGGCTGAATGCAAACTCAACAACCGAAACGGCGTTGGCCTCTACGGTGTTCGTGACGTATTCCTCTATTCGGTTGGCGCCTTTACATCGAGATGGTCGTAGCCCACGCCACGGGTCTGAATGACAAGAACGCGTCCTTCATGTCCTTGTTAATTCAGACTCCCTAGTTCTTGACGCCCACGTAACTTCCTAGGGGCTCTGAAATAGTTTCATCGATTCTTCAGACGTGAGTCTGAGATCTGAAAAGGCACCTTGGGTTTCACTGTCTATCTCCAAAGCCGCATCGTCGTTGAAATCGAAGTCTTTATGAGCATTTGGACTCGGGGTCAAGAGTCGCCAGATGCTGGCCAAGAGAAAATCAATCATTAGATTGTGCTGATTTGATGACTAGCGTGCTTCTGGGCAAATCTTATATGCCCATCGAAACAAAAACACCCAATCCCATTGGAAAAAGAAGGCGAAAACGTGATGGATTTCAGTTTCACCGAAGAGCAACAGCTGTTTCGCAAAGCCATACATGAATGGTGCGCAAAGAAGCTTACGTTAGAAGCAGTTAGGAAAATGGACAAAACCGGTCAAATGCCTCCAGGACTGATCGACGAAATGGCAGAACTGGGCCTGCTCGTCATGACATCTCCGGAGGAACATGGAGGACCAGGCGCCGACTGGATCAGTGCTTGCATTGCAGCCGAGGAACTAGGGTATGCCGACATAAGCTGCGCGATACCAGTGTTCTTCTTGGTGCAGTCAAGCTGGGGCTACGTTGTTGACAAGTACGCCACGGAAGATGTCAGAAGTGCGGTGATCCGGCCCGCAATTAAAGGCAAGGCTTTCATAGGCATCGCCACAACCGAGTCAGGCGGCGGATCAGACGTCGCAGCCTTCAAGAGCACCGCCAGGAAAGAGGGCGCTGAATGGATAATCAACGGCGAAAAAATGTACATAAGTGGCACCGAAGAGGTTCAGAAACTGGGCGGCGGTTACTGGATAACCTGCCGCACATCGCCACCGCCTGAAGGCGCACCGCACAAGGGCATGACGGGTTTCTACCTGCCGATCAACGCGCCAGGGGTTGAGGTCACCAAACGCTTCGACGATGTGGGAAGAATGGGCATTTCAACTGGCGGGTTCAACATGAAAAACGTCAAATTGCCAGACAACTATCGACTTGGGAATGAAGGCGAAGGGTTCTATCCAACTATGGAAGGATTCGATCTGGCAAGGCTGTTGATTGGCGCTACATGTGTTGGTGCGACTCAGAGAATCTTGGAGATAGGCATGGACTACATCAAACAGCGCAAGGCTTTTGGACGCCCGATAGGCAAGTTTGAAGGCATACAGTTCGAGTTAGCCGACGACTGGGCTGAACTAGAGGCCATGAGGTCGCTGCTTTACCGCACTGCTTGGATGGTGGACCAGAGATACAGGCATAAACGGTTCACGCCGTTAGAGGTGGTCAAGTACATATCAGCTGTGAAGTTGAAGATTCCGCCTTTTGCAATGCACGCGGCTGAGCATGCGATGATTTGGATGGGAGCGTACGGATATTCGCAGGAATGCCCGCTTGACATGGCTTGGCGTGGAATTATGTCCTATTGTATCGGAGCTGAAGGAGCTCTGAACATTCAGCGCTTGGTCATAGCTAGAGAACTGCTTGGAAAAGAATTCATACCCTACAAGTAATCCGCTCTATATCCCCTTTCTTTATCAGTCTGGCTTACAGCAAACTTAAGTAGAAAACAGACCATTGCTACAGCGGAGCATAGACCAGCTCAGAAGACCTGCCAACTTGTCAGTTGATACAGTCTTATACAACGCTAAGGTTTACACAAGAAAAGCCTTGGTTGCTGCAGGCATAGCCATTGATGGCGCTAAGATAGTCAAGATTGCCAAGAAGACGAACCTGCCCACAGCCAACACTAGAATCGACTTGAAAGGGAACCTTTTACTGCCTGGTCTGGTTGACTCGCATGTGCATCTGAGAGGTCAGCAACTCGCTTATAGAGAGGATTTTAAGACCGGTACAAGCGCAGCTGCGGCTGGCGGTATCACTACAGTCGTGGACATGCCTAACAATCGACCGCTGACAATGAGCGCAGAGACGCTCAAGGATAGGATGAAGACTGCAGAACGTGACATTCTTGTCAATGTTGCTTTTCTGTCAGCCTTTCCCGCCAGTCAGCACGAGATACGTCGGATTGTTCATGCGGGCGCAGTTGGTTTCAAGCTATATCTTCAGCAGCAATTGGGCGGAGTCAATATTGACGATGACAACGCACTGGCGGAGACATTCCAAGCCATGGAAAGAAGTCAAGTGCCGATCGCTGTGCATGCCGAGGACAAAGCAACCATTGAAACAGCCAAAAGACAAATGTTGGAACAGGGACGGAGAGATCTAGAGGCATTTTTGGCCGCCCATCCCCCGGAAGTAGAGCAAAAAGCGATAGTCAGAGTGGCCGAATTAGCAAGAGCCTCAGCTGCCAGAGCTCACGTTTGTCATGTAAGCTCAACCCTCGGCCTTAAGGCAGTCTTAGACGCCAGAGCTTCGGGTTGCAGGCTAACTTGTGAGGTGACGCCTCATCATCTCTTGCTCACCGAAAAACACCTTAGGAAGATAGGCAGTCTGGCTCTTGAGCTTCCACCTTTGAGAACGAGCAAAGACGTGGCCTCGCTATGGCATGCTCTGCGGAGAGGTCAGATCGA
>Ga0315310_10000281_pt1 | contig 32889 bp, 33 predicted proteins | sample TDP5_MG_FD_203630 | JGI IMG/M metagenome (GOLD analysis project Ga0315310, IMG submission 203630) | Freshwater sediment microbial communities from Lake Towuti, South Sulawesi, Indonesia - TDP5 | ecosystem: Environmental > Aquatic > Freshwater > Lake > Sediment | place: Indonesia: South Sulawesi...
CAAAAGTTTCATGTAACTAAGCATACTCGAATACTTCTCATCATAAGGCATTTCCTTTATCTCAACCATCAGAATCACTCATTCGACGTGATAGGAGCATCGCATCCTTATAAGCTTTCGATTTCGCGCACCAAGCAATCTCTACCTTTAGATTTGGAATAAAACTTTACCCCAACCATTGCTGAGCCGAGAGTTTGAACGTCGTCCTGACTAGGGTACGATGGTAGCCCGGGAGAGATTCGAACTCTCGTCAGCGGGTCCAGAGCCCGCCATGCTTGACCGCTACATTCGGCGGAAAGGATCTCTTCCCTCCACCGGGCTTTCCGGGCCACTTAAAGGATCACTACCACTTCCTAATAAATCTCTCATTACCATCTCACAAGTGTGGTCAACAATGGCCGCGAAGATAGCCGAAGATCTTTGAACACGAGCACGGCCGTGAGGATTGTAGTTCTCTTTTTCTTTACTTCCATCAAACCACGTAGGTTTCGTAAAACAACGAATTGGAATTCGTAACATCTTTGACCACCATTCCTTTTCTTCCATCTCTCTATGTTCTCCACGATAAAGTTCAAGTCTAACATTCCATCCTTCGCGTTTCATGCCAAGTTTTTCAAATTCATCCACCACTAATCTAGTGATTCTCCAATCACTATTATTCAAACCAATTCTGATTCCATTAGCCCGTTTTGGATCATCTCCCTCACAAATATATGCCATCACAGCCGCTTGAAAACGGACATCATACTCCAGAGTTCTTGGAACGAAAGTTAAAATGGTTCTCTTATACGAAGTGGCGTTCACTGGATTAACCGTCAAGGTGTATGACACCTCATATTCGCTTTCACGGTCAGATATCTTGAGGGATTCAGTTTCTCTGGGACGTTTTCTTCCTTCTTCATAACTAGCCCATCTTATTAGCGTAGAATCAGGTATGAAATTTCGGGCATCAAGTCTCAAAGAGACACCTGTGTAGTATATTACTATTTTACTATAAAAATGTTATCTAAACCGGCTTAAAGAAACTTTACAGATAGTTTCTTTTTTCAATTTTCATCAAAAAATATAAAGTGTGTTTCATTTCGTTACGCATTATGAGATTGTTAAGATGATAGGATTGAAGGATTCATTTTCATGCAATCTTCAGAGTTCATACAGTGTCTTTCTCAATCGTATGGACTTAATTTCGCGCTGTTAACATACGCGTGCGCTGTCAGGCTGGAGATTTGACATATCTGCTGATTAAGTCCTTGCGTCTCTGACGTATATCATGGATCATCTCCTTAGTTCTTTTTAAAGACTCCTCGACCTCTACTGGTGAGATATCCTCTAACCTGAAAATCTTAACGGCATTCTCGTAAATTAGCCGGCAAGAATCAATGCTTCCCAAAGAAACAAACAAGATCGTGTAATCGAATCTTAATCCCTTCGGAGATAAAGCCAACCAAGTATAATTCTCAAGCAGATCAATAAACGTTCTGTTGATATAGTGGCCAGCCTCGATGATGGCATTTCTATCTATCATCGCCCTAGACCGAGCGATCAAACCCTTCAGAAAGATGGGTTTCACATAATAGTTCAAGTTTCTCTTAATGTTGACGTGCAATGTCTCAAGTACAGCATTAAGAGCCTGCATCGAAGTTAAGGCGTCATTCCATGCCGCCTCCAAATGGCTTAACCCGTTTTCAACCTCAAAACGATCAAGTTCAGATAACCTTGAAATATCGAGATAATTACTGAAGATCTCTTGCATACTCAACTCTCTTGCACTGGATTCAAGCGCCTCAATGAAGTGACTATTCGATACTGGAAGCATGTTAACCTCTATCAAGGTTTTAAGAATCTCTTCCAACCCAATCGTTGCGTAAACGATTGCGCTTCTCAAATCTCCTTTATTTTGAGCTGACGTTGCCCTGCTTAGGTGGGTGTACGCATCTATAAGATAAGACTCTGTTCGTAAATCGACCCGTTCATGCGTCCAATGAGTCTTCACCATCAAACTCTTCGTTCTGGTCAGCTTGCGATCACGATCATACAAGACGTCAACCTCGTAGATTTTCTGATCGATCTCGGTGGGGATTCTCCCAATTAACCACTTCTCTGGGATATAATTCAAGTCTAAAAGTAACTCGTCAAATTCTATTCGCTCCACATACTCATAATCAAAATTTCTCCTATCAACAATTAGTAGGTCAACATCACTTTCCGGAACAGCGTCACCTCGACTCCAGCTTCCAAATAAACCGACGCTAGAAATGGACTCCCGCAGTTTCAATTCCTCAACAAGATCGCCCACAATACTCCGTATTCTCTCAGACAACCCGACAATCCTCCTATTTTAAGATGTATTCTACCTAATATAAGTATTTTACAGGGTTCAACAGAATTAAAAGAAGAACAATTTTGTTAAGTTTTCATCTTTTCTTTCGTAGATCCAAATCACAAACCATTTGTGTATATGGCTAGGAATCAATGTTTTAAGTATGTTTTCTAGAATTATGGATTGATGGCCAATGACCCGTAGATTAGCTTTTGGCGTTGATTTAGGTGGAACCAACGTTAGGGTCGCATTGGGAGATGAAAGAGGCAGAATCTTAGCAAGGCTTTCCGAAAAGACCCAGACCAAGATGGGACCCGAAGGCGTGAGCAAACAGATCATACGAATGATCCGTTCTGTACGGATTGAAGGCTTAAAACTGGGAGATATCGAAGGTGTTAGCATAGGTTCGGCTGGGCCACTCGACATAAAGAAGGGAGGCTTAATGAAGCCTACGAATATACCTTACGACTTCGTTCCACTAGTTGAGCCTTTGGAAGAGAGTCTAGGCCTAAAAACCTTACTCTTGAACGATTGTACAACAGCAGTTATGGGTGAAAAATTCTTTGGTGCTGGAAAGGAAGCTGAAAACTTGGTTTATGTGACTATAAGCACCGGGATAGGGGGAGGTGTATACGTGGATAACCATCTGCTCATCGGGAAGGATGGAAATGCACATGAGATTGGCCACTTCACAATAGACTTCGATGGACGACTAGTTTGCGGATGCGGAAAAAGAGGCCATTGGGAGGCCTACTGCTCGGGAAGAAACATACCAGATTACGTTAACTTAGTCTTGGAGGAAAAAAGCAACGAGGAGATCCGAAGAAGCCTCTTAGCAAAGATTCGTGGGGATGAGGGTGGAAGAATAACGGCTAAGAGCCTCTATGAGGCTGCTAAAAATGGTGATAAGTTGGCTATGGAGATCGTTGAGATGATTGGGAATCTGAACGCTGTGGGATTTGCCTGCGTTAATGAAGCCTACGACCCTTCATTAATTACGGTAGGAGGATCCGTAACCTTGAATAACAGAGAGCATGTCATCGAACCCATCAGAAGATATATGGGTGAACACTCCAGGAATAGGATTCCGGAGGTTAACGTTACCCCCCTCGGTGAGGACATCGTATTCTACGGAGCTCTAGCCAATGTCTTTTATCAAGATCAAATAATATGATCAAAATATTTTTTGAAAGACTAAACTCACGGAGTTTGATACGACTCTTCCCGCGTTAAACTTGAGATGGTTGATAAGGCGTGGATTTCATGATGATGCACTTTTATAAGAAAAATGGCTTAATAATGTTCGTCCGGAGAGATTGTTATGTGCTATGAAAGAGGCCTTTCAGCGATATACTTAGAGGATCATGACAGGGTAGCCCAGATCGAGTACATGAGCCATACAGGATTGATATCCAAACTGTATGGTGGGGATCCCTTTAAATCCCCTGATGAGGCTCGGGCGAAGGCGTATGAAAAACTTGACACCGACATGATATTCTGGACGCTGCAATCCTATAATGCATACGATCGGGCTAAGGAGAAAGGTGAATCGTTCAGCATTAGAGCCGATTCTTGGTCGGAGCTCTTCCCCACATCATGGAGGGCTACGTTCTCCATCAACTCGGTTGAGGATGTATTAAATTATGAACCCGAGGATGAAGTGGATCTTAGCGACCGCATCTTCAACAAGGTGGTTGAATACTTCGATAGAGAACACGGGAAGACTCAAAAACTCTATAGAAGCCAGCTGGTTCCAGGCGGATACTACTGTACAACCTTTATGTGGACTGTTATGACCTTCGGGCTTGAATGGACTTTGAAAGCTATGTACTACGACCCGAAGAGGTTTGAATGTTTATTAAATAAGTTCGCCCAAATATCCCTGAGAGACTTCAAGGCTTGGGCACAATGCAACATTAAGGCATTCATAAGCCATGATGATATCTGCATGACAGAAGGCCCGATGCTCTCTCCTAAATGGCTTCGACGATACGTATTTCCTTGGTACAAACGATTATGGCATGAGCTAAAGAGTAAAGACATAAAAGTGCTCTTCTGCTCTGACGGAAACATCACCAGAATCGTTGACGATTTGGCTGAGGCCTGTGCTGACGGCTTCATAATGGAACCCAGCTGCGACCTCGAGCTCATAACAGAGAAATACGGCGACCAGAAGGTCTTAATAGGTAATGTGGATTTGAAAGTTTTAACCTTCGGCGATGAAAAGGCAATATTGAACGAAGTGTTCCGATGTCTAAAAACGGCAGGTCATTGCCCCGGCTACTTCATTAACGTAACCGGCTCGATACCTGACAATGTGCCTCTAAAAAACCTTGAATTTTACTTCAGAAACTGTAGAAAATATGGACGTAGACCTCTGAAAGACGTCACACAACATTAATTTTATACCTTAACGGGAAAATCTGAGATTTTTATCTATTATTCTATCGCCATAGTTTTTTGGACAGTTATTAGAATGGGATGTGGAGATTCTATATAGACCGGTTGCTTGCCGCCTTCTGTTTAGAAGAGTTCGGCAAAGTATCTAGTTTAGAATACTTGATTTCCAGCTTGCTATTAGAGCGGTAAATTCCTCAAAATAGTTAGAGTTGGTCACGAATACGAAATGCATCCACGCTAAAATTTATGCTTAAAATTCCTTTATGACCGAAGATGCTAGATAAGGATCTTTATGCAAGAAGCAGTCTATTTAAACCTCTCTGCAGATAACGGTTAATAGCATATGCATAGATGCGATGAATCGGTGCAGATTGGCCTATCGGATTTTGATGAAGATTAAGGATCACTCGCCTATTCTGACATACACTTCGGCTCTTGTTTCATACCGATCGACCTGTCCATCACGGAGATAGAGGATTCTGTCGCTAACATCAATCATCTTCAAGTCGTGCGTTGCGGCTATTACTGTTACTCCCTTCTCTTTGTTTAGTCCTCTGAGCAGCGTAATTACCTCAAGTCCTGTCTGCAGGTCGAGATTTCCCGTCGGCTCATCAGCCAAGACGATAACCGGATTGTTCGCCAGAGCCCGCGCGATGGCCACACGTTGCTGTTGTCCTCCGCTGAGTTCGGCAGGTTTGTGGTTAATTCTCTCTCCAAGTCCCACTGTCTCCAGGATCTCCATCGCTCTTCTGGTGCGTTCCTCTCTCTCAACTCCTGCAAAGATCATGGGTAACGTTACGTTCTCTATGGCTGTAAGCACGGGAATAAGGTTGAATGTTTGGAATATGTATCCGATCTTCCGGCATCTTAGCCATGCCAGTTCATAAGCATCCAACTTGGCGATGTCGACACCATCAATGTAGACTCTTCCCCGCGTCGGCCTATCTATCCCGCCGACCATGTTGAAGAGCGTCGTCTTACCAGAACCTGATGGACCCATGATGGAGATGTATTCTCCTCGTTTAATCTTCAAGTTGACACTTTCAAGTGCCTTAACAGTGATTGGACCCATCATATAATACTTCGTTAAATCTTCCGTTTCAACAACGTATTCGAAACTTATAGTCTATTCCCCCACGAAACCATATAATTCTACTTAGAACTATCTTATAAAATTAATCTTTAAATAAAATTTACGGAAGAAACTGCGCCGTCCGCAGAGTCATCTCGCGCGCCTTCCAGCTATGAAATCTTCAACCCACTCTTTCGCTTCGTTATCTGACACCTGAATAGGTGGGTGTTTAAAGGCGTACGAGGATATGCTGATGAGCGGGCCACTTACTCCTCTGTCGAGTGCGAGTTTTACGGCCCTTATGACATCAATAACTACGCCAGCACTGTTTGGGGAATCTTCAACTTCCAGCTTAGCTGTTACCGTAACGGTCCGGTTTCCAAACTTTCTGCCTTTAAGATATATGTAACATATCTTCTTGTCGCCGAGGAAAGGCACATAATCTGAAGGGCCGATCCTTGTAGGAACGGGGTACGATACTAGGCTTGTAACCGCTTCGGTTTTACTGATCCGTTTTGTCTTCAGTCTTTCCTCTGATGTCATGTTTTGGAAGTCTGTGTCTCCGCCAAGGTTTAGCTGATAAGTCTCATCGATCATTATGCCTCGATCGAGAGAGAGCTGAACTATGTTTCGATGTAATATAGTCGCCCCGAGCTGGCTTTTAATGTCGTCCCCTGCTGCCGGCAGCCCGTTATCTTCAAATTTTTTGCTCCAGTTCTCATCTGAGGCGATGAACTCAGGTATACAATTTACAAATGCACACTTAGCATCAAGTGCCGCTTGAGCATAGTAACGCGTCGCATTATAGCTTCCAACTGGAATATAGTTGATCAGCATATCAGCCTCAGATTCTTTGAGCACTTTGGCGACGTCGACAGATCTCTCCTCATTCGCGTCATAAACGTTGAACGGTTCAGCCATGTAAGGCGCAACTCCGTCAAAGATTGGACCCGGTGAGACTTTGACACCGAGCTTAGGCACTTCAGCGAACTTTGCACATACGTTTGGACTTGTAAAGATTGCTTCACTCAAGTCTCTACCTATTTTTCCTTTGTTCACGTCGAAGGCGGCTACAAATTCTATATCTCTTATGTGATATCCTCCAAAATTTACGTGCATTAGCCCTGGAACCTTTTCCTCCATCTTCGCGTCTTTATAATATTGAACTCCTTGGATTAATGCTGAAGCGCAGTTTCCGACGCCAGCTATCGCAACCTTAATCTTCGGCATTTACTGCCACCTTGAGAATTGATTGTTTATTAGTAACGCTTCTCTTCATTTATATTTCTTTCCTAATGTGGATACTGTTAATTTATTCGGGATAAAGTTTTAGACAGTCAATTTGAAGGAAAATGATAGATGGAGTTATGGTGGGACTTGCTTTACTGAATAGTTTGAATCTGAAAGATGCAGACGAGCCTGACTTGAAAAGTGGGAAATCTCCTCCGGCCATGTACATATTGACTAATTTCATAGTATTTGCGATTTTCTTCTTCCTGATTGTTTTTCGTCCAAAATTGTTCTTGAATGTCTCTCCTCGCGTAAACGTTTTTGTTCATGGCACAGCGTTTTACATAAGTTTCTTGCTGACAGTTTTGGTTTATCCAAAGCTAATGGGTATTTGGAAGTAACCTTAACAAAACTAAAAGAAGCCAACTCAAATTGGACGATAAAACAATCAGATACGTAGACCTCACGATCCACTGAAGGGCCAGTGCCACCATGAGTGACGGGTAGGAAAACTATTTCGTCGCCGTTCGTAACTTCCGTTTCTAATCATATAATTATTTCATATCTCTCAGCTTTGACTTCTAACCTCTTTAATAAAATTTTTGTCGAACGACATATCGGACACGAATACTCGTCCCAAATGTTTCTCCCAAGTAAATTCTGATACTAGGGGGTTATGGGAAGAAAGTTTTTAGTTCTTTCAGTGGATGCCCCTGAGGCATCTCAACATTCGCATTAAGTTATTCTTCATCATAGCCCTTGAGCTCGCGAATCCAGATCTTTAATAAATCTGAGCCTTATCGTTTTTTCTATCACAGACCAGTATCTGAAGGTAATATAAGGCTTCTGAGAAAGGGGCCGCTTTTAACTAATCCGCTGCAATTGAAATGATTTGCTCATCATTTTTTGAGGAAAACTTATAAACATTAAATCTCCACGATTTTATGAAACTGTCTATTTTTTAATCTTCTTTGCGCAACAAAAATAATTTTTCCTTCAGCATTCTCTTTTATCAAAGGGGGTTCCTAAGACATTTTCATTCTTCTGCCTTTGAATAATCCCATGAGATTACCTTCTTTGGGGAGATTCTGATAACCATCATAGGCGTCTTCAATACTGATTCTACATAATCATCAAGTTCCTCCGGCTTCACATATTTTGCTGAGATCTTGCGCGTCACCTGTTCCATCCCATCAACTGAAATCCTAGCTTTTCCCTCCATGATAACGCCTCTGCCAGGACCCGCTGTGTCGATCACGACGGCTACGCGGTTATTTGCCTTTATGTTTCTAACCTTCGCACTGCCTTTGTAAGTTACTATAATCAGTTCTTCATCTTCCCATAGGAACCATACCGGAGTTATGTGGGGTGAACCGTCTTTCTTTACTGTGGCTATTCGGGCAATATGCCCCTCGGATAGGAACTCTTCCATTTCCTCTTTAGTCATAGACATCTATGTTTCTCCCACAACATTCTTTAAATCTCTTATGAAGCCTATAAAACATTCATTTGTAAGTCGAATCCGAGAACCTAAGAACCCTACTAGATCCGAAGAAATGTTATTAGTTGCCTCCGTTAATTGAACGCTGAAAATACAACAGATGGAATTTAGGATAAATTCAACTTTGGTAACTTATTATAGAATTAAATATAAATGGCATCTTAAAACTCCCTACAATAGAGTTGAGGAGTAAAATGTTGAACATACGAGACCTTAAGCCTGGGATGGACCATTTAAACATCGAAGTCGAAGTTGTCGAAGTTTCGGAACCGAAGAAAGTCACTATGGGCAGCGGCGTTAAACGCGATATACTCGAACTTAGCGTAAAGGACGAAACGGGCACCATAGCTTTGGTCCTCTGGGACGATAAGATTATTCAAGGCCTCAAAGTAGGAGACAGTTTACAAATTAGAAACGGCTTCGTAACATCATACCGAGGCGAATGGAGAATCAACGTAGGAAAACACGGCGAGATAAAAAGAACCTAACCCCGTCCAACGGCTACTGTTTCTTTTCGTGCTCATCTGCATTGATGACTTCGCTTTTCGAATATCCTTTCGCGTTCATGAGTTCTGGTAGGATTGATCTGCAAGCTGGCTGAGCAAGTTTTCATTGCCCTTAACTAAGATGCCATTTTTCAAAACTTTTAGCCTGAAGGATGGTGGGAGATATATTAACTCGCCTAAATTAAGCTCTATTTTGGCTTTGAGGCTTGAAAGATCGTTAAGATTTAGGGATGGAATGGAGTAAACGCGAAGATCTATGTTCCTTACGCTGTTCCTTTTTATGAAACGGCCGAAGATTATTGCGAGTAAGATCCTTCTTCCGGTTATCAGTATGGGTTCAAAGAAAAACCCATTAAAACGGAATTGAAAGTGGGTCGAAATCTTGCCCCAGGATCCATGCCTTACAGCCGGGTTATAAGATTTGTTGTCAAACCGAAAATCGCTTTAACTACCTTACCTTTCAAGGGTCAACTCATCTTTTGTGTACGTTAACTTAAATCTCCTAATGACATCAATGCCGAGAAGGCTAAACGGTAATTTAGTACTATCTTTTCGTGGTTTTATTACATCAACTTTTTGAAGTCTTTCGATGTTGTATGTTCCATTTTCGGTTTCAAGGAACAGAGTGACATCTGGTAAAACATGAGTTTGAATTTTTCCACCCGCAACAACTGTAGGGTCTCGCGACTTTTGGAGTTGGTCGCATTCTATTCCTATTCTTTCACAATCACCTTCTAAGATTGTCGTTGTTGTTGCTCCGAGGTCCACTAGAAATACCACAGGTACCGTTCTCCCAATCTTTGGTGAGTTCATAAGGGCTTGAATATAAGCATGTCCGTCACCGAAAATTGTGCCTTTTATCCTCAAAGGCATCACGCTGAAAGGTTACTAATGAAAAAGCAGAAGGTATTTCAATTCTTTTTCTTTCTTTCGTACTTCTTCCTGGAGTTGTTGAAGTTCCATCTTTAATTCTACATATTTTTCTCGAACGGAAGCATACATTTTAAGCGTGTCTTTTCCATCTTCAGTGAGTTTGTATTTTATCCTGGCTCTTTTGCCCTTTACGGGAACAAGCTCTTGGACGACAAGCCCTTTTGTCTGGGCTTCTCTTAATCTGGACAGTAACGTGTTCGGGCTCAAATTCAAAGATTTTAACTCTGTGAATGACTTCTCATTTTCTTCAAGAGCCATAAGAACATCTAAAAGTCCTTTGGGGCTTTCAATCACTCGCGTTCTCTTATCCATTTTGTTCACCAATATTTTTGTATAGAAAAACTTAGATATAAAGTATTCCTTTTATTGCACTTAAGTACTCGTGAACCAAAATTTGAGTTTCTCTAAGTCGCTGCGAAACAAGAAAGAAATGACGTTTCTGGCGATTCTACAGAAGCAGGCATATAGTTACTTAGTCCCGTCCAAGGCTTAATGTAACGCATCAAACTTAAGGGAAAATCCCGCTTTTCTCATTTATCTCAAGCCAATATTTTTAGTACAGTTGAGGGTATATCTTCATAGTTTTTGAGCATTAGGAATTTTCCTTTCCCAGCTTCAGCCATCCTTTTGCAATTTTCAACCTTTATGACCTTTCCCCTCACGCTTGGGACTCCTAAGACGTGAAGAATCTGATACTTCTCAGCCATAGGAACAGGATCTCCCGTGGTGTGAATACCGTCGGTGATGAGGATCCCCATCTTAACTCTGAAAGAGGCCTTCCCTAACTGTTCCAACCCCATTTCTAGGGCGCCCTTAATGTCGGTAAAGCCCTTAGGCTGCTGTTCTAGGATTTCCCTTATAAGCCGGTGGAGGTCTTTTCGACTGTTCATCTCCTTGAAAGTGCAAACCTCACTGCTGAATAGGAGGACGGCAAACTCCTCATCCTTCAACGCGTAAGAGAGGACTCCGGTGCAGAGGGCGGCTGTAAGGATCTTTCTCCCAGCCATAGAGCCTGAGTGGTCCATCATGAGAACCAGAGACAGTTTAACGCGCAGCGGCTCCTTAACAACTATAGTGTCCCGATTCATTACAAGAGTCTCGGTATATTTATCTATGGTTTCATCCCAATCCACCATATCCTTACCAGGCTCATAGTCAACCCTCATCATCAGAGGCGACTTCACTCCTGTAAGGTAGATTCCTTCAGCCTTCCTGAGGATGCTATCCGTGTACGTGTGGAGAATGAGATCGTAAACTTTCTCATGAAGCCAAGGACGAACTCGATGGAAGACCTCGAAAAAGGTTTCAGGATCGGCTCCCTGCACCTCCTTAACATATTCAGGGTCGCTATTAAGATGCTCTGCTACCTTTTCAGGTCTTTCCTTAGACAGAGACTTTAATACATGAACCTCCCTTTCAGCGGGGACCTTCAAAAGTCGAGAGATAGAAGCCTCCTTTAAAGGCTCTTCTTCAATCTCGCTTCTTCGTTGTCTGATACTGTCTTCCTTTGAAGAAGTCTTCTCCTTACTTCTAAAAGAGGGATCAGAGGGGTCGGACGGTTTGTTACTTCTCCCCGTGGAGAAGCCATGGAAGACAGCGTCCACCACATCGGCTATTATCTGCTCTCTGGTCTTTGTTACGTTGTCCTTCAGCTTCAGCTTCTTCTGGAAAGCCATGAGAGCCGCTTGAAGAATCGTGTTCTTGTCGCTGAAATCTCCCCGTAACTCGCCGAGTATGCAACCCATCTGGATACCTGCTCTGACCGAGACGCCTGTAATCAGGTCAGGATGATGATAAGTCTGATCTACACACGCCTCAATGACGTCGAGGGCTTCCTCATTTGTCGCTATCTCCTTATATCCCTTGGCCATGAGCTCGCGGCGGATAATTTCCCGCTCCTCGCTGGGATCTTGACGTTCCATGAGAACCCAGACAAACCTGTCTGCCGCCGCCTCCGGAAGGGGATATGCGCCCGCATGTTCCATCGGGTTCGCTGTAACTATGATGGAGAATTCGGGCTTAGCCTCCACTATTCCAAGTTTGGGAATGACCACTATCCTTTCATCCATAGCCGTTAACAATGCATTCCAAGTATCAGAAGGAAGCCTAGTACCCTCATTCACGAAGAGGATTCCGCCTTCCATCATCGCCTCAGTTAGGGGTCCAGGAATAAAGGTATCCCAAGAAAAGCCGGGCTTGATGCCTCTTTTCTGCGCCTCATCTGTCTCCATCAAAACAAGAGAGGGATCGAACCAGCCTACTATCTTCTGAACCGTCATATCTGGAGCCCCGTCTACCCTGAAAAAGGGCCGCCCTAAAGCCTTAGCTACCTCTAGTGAAACCTTGGTCTTTCCTCGTCCTACTCCGCCTTCTATCAAAACGGGCGCACCTGCCCTCACTGCTGCTAAGATTAAGCGTATCTCCCGCCTGCGGCCAATCAGGCGTTCTTCAATCTGGCTAACTGGATCCCTCTTTTTCAATACTGCCACTGCTCATTCAATTATCTAATGAATTATACTGAAGAAATCCCTATAAAAGTTGTTAAGATAAAGAAATTTTAGAAGAGTTTAAAATGGCGAAGTAAACTTATAGAAACGGTGAGTTATGATGGTCAAATTTGGGGTTCAACTATGGCAGGAAGAATTTGATTTTGATGGATTGAAGAAAGCCTGGCGCGAAGTTGAGGAAATGGGTTACGACTCAGCGTGGCTTTACGATCACTTCTACCCGATGTCCAGTCAAACAAGCAGATACATTCTTGAGCCTTGGACTCTTCTACCCTCTTTGGCTGCTGAAACAACCAGTCTTAGGCTTGGTATACTGGTCGCATGCAACTCCTACAGGTTTCCTTCAGTGCTCGCAAAAATCGCCGCCTCTGTTGATGTGATGAGCGGGGGACGATTAGAATTCGGTATAGGAGCTGGATGGTATGAAGATGAGTATATCGCTTATGGCATACCATTCCATGATGTGAAGACCCGGATAGAACAATTAGCTGAGTCTGTCGAAATCGTCAAGAGAATATGGACGCAGGAGAAAGCAAGTTTTCAAGGAAAATACTACATTATAAATGATCTCATTTCCCATCCTAAACCAGTTCAGAAGCCTCATCCACCCATATGGATAGGCGGAAAGAGCAGAGGGCTATTGGAAATAATGGCCCGACATGCTGACTACGCCAACCTCGCATCTTGCTCCGTAGAAGAATATCAAGTGAAGATTGATGCATTAAAAAGAGAATGCTTAAAGGTAGGAATAAATTTCGAAGAGATAGAGAAGACATGGCATGGGACACTTATAATCGTCGATAAAGAAGAAAACCTTAAACGAGAAGTCCTGAAAGTCAAAGAAAGCTCGACAAATAAGAAAACAATGGAAACGGGCCTAGATGAGTACTCAAACAGGATAATAGCTGGCACGCCAGAACGATGTGTTGAAAAGATTCAAAGATACGTCGATCTTGGTGTGACGTACTTTATACCGCACTTCCCCTTTGCACAAGATCTTGGAGCTCTACGCATATTTATGGACAAGATAGCCTCAAGATTCAAACGTGTATGAAAGACTAAACGATCAGCTTAATGTCTACAAACCAACTATATGCACTCCTTTTTTCGCAATAGAAGATCGCTATAGGATTCCTTAACAAGGTTTTCCTCCTTGACCCCGAGTTTCTTCATTAAATCTTCTAAGATTTGTTCATCCTTATGGAAGTCTTTTACAGAGCCTTGTGTCTTTCTTTCGAACTCTATAAATTTTCCAAGATCCTTAACAGTGTCCAGGTGGATCTGTGTCCCCCTATATCGGTAGATTTCTCTCTTCTTGTCTACTATGACCTTCTTCTTGAGAACCTTCTCAAGGAGTACTTTGAAAGTTTCGGGCTTTCGGATTCTGAGTATGAACACGTCGCTGCCTTTTGGTCCTGTTACGTCCTCTCTTTCATAGTAGATTAATTCTGCCTCTTTGCTTCCTTCGATCTCTCTCAATTTCAACCTGCCTTTGGGAACATCAAAATAGGTGTCAATCTGGCGGAAAGTTCCGATATGGCATGCTTTTAGATGGTCTAATTGTTTTCTAGCTGAATCAACGTTCTCAACCATAGCCTTTAACTCTACCAATTTGTACTCAGAAGTGTCTAGTGTCTCCGCCATTTTTGCATCACAACATCCAAAGATAAGGATAACCACCAAATAAAACTTACAATATATTATGATAGACGCATCAAGGCAGGGGTCTCCCAAGTTCCATATGCCATTAACCCAGAACAACGACGCGCTAGGAAAACTCAAAACTGGGACGATATGGGTAAGATTCTTCTACAAGACCGTATAAAGCGCTACAAGACCGTTGTAGTCAACTATATGAAAGTCGTAGCTCCGGAAGGGGAGCCATGTGTCTTGCCTGGAAGAGAAGCGTACGAGAGGTATATGTCTAACAGGCAGACGAACTGGCGCAACCAAGTCACCTTAGAGTCGCTGGAGAAGATGCGGGAGTTCGACCCAGTCAGTATGATCCACATGATGTCTCCAACGGCTCTATTATTTATCGCCGCCGAGAAGGACAGTTTCTTCCCCCTTGATCTGGTCAAGGCAATATACGAGAAGGCCCGGGAGCCCAAAGCCATAGCCGTGCTTCCCATCAAGCATTTTGAGGCATATAGCGAGCCATGGTTATCTAAGGCAGCTAACATGGCAATCGACTAGTTTAGGCAACATCTCTGAACAACACATGCTTTAAGTGGAGAAGTGGTCTCAGTTTGGGGTTAAAATTTAAGAGGAGGCTGCAAGGAGAAGTTAACTATGTCTTTAAGCATAGAACCCTCTTTAAGAAGACATTTCTCAGACCTTAAGGTTCTAGTTGGCCAAATTGAGAACGTGACGGTTAGAGCGTCAACCCCGGAGCTAGAAGCCCTCAAAGAAGACATCACCGAACAGACAAAAAATAACTATAACCTTGAATCCATAAAGGATAATCCGATCTTCAAAGCTTACCGAGACTTTTTCTGGAAGATTAAAGTAGATCCCACCAAAATCCGACCAGCGTCAGAAGCCCTCATAAGGAGAGTTGTTGGAGGTAAGCCGCTTCCACGAATAAACAGCCTGGCCGACGCATATAATCTGGCATCGATCAAAACTGAGATTGCTCTTGCAGCCTTTGATGCCGATAAGTTGCGTGGCAACCTTTTGATGCGTTTCGCCTTTGAGGGGGAGGAATTTTTAGGAGTCGGAATGGAGAAGCCTATGAAGCTCGCAGGCAGCCAGGTGGTCGTCTCTGACGATAAGCAAATCGTTGCGATATATCCGTACAGAGACGCTGACGCCTCCAAAGTCACTGAAGAAACGAAAAACGTCCTCATACTTGTTTGCGGCGTTCCAGGAATAAGCGAAGACAAACTGAGATCGGCGATGAAGGTTGCCTTCGATTTTATAACTATGTCTTGTGGAGGAAACGCGAGGTCGATATGAGATGAGGACATGCCGTTGGCGAAGTCTAGAATGGATGCACTAGTTAAAGAAATTCCTAAAAAGTGTAAGGTCGGCCTCGGTTGTCCGTCCTTTAGTCATCTGTGATTCCTTAGCAACGGGCTTCCTCATCGGCAGACCATCCTGAAAATATGATCATAACAATAAAAAGTTGTTGCCCTATTGCTTGGTTGTCCAGAGTTCCCTCTTTAGGAGGTCTCTAACAGCGGCTCGAATTGCAGCGCTTCGGCTTGGATACATGTTCTCTCTTATAAGATCATCTAAGCCTTCTAAATAGGCCTCGGGAAGTAAGACCGTTACAAGTTTCATAAGACATTATCACCCATATTCTCTATATAATGTTTAATCGCTCATATTAATCTGATGATATGTGGGCTCCTTTATTTATTAATGCCTCAAAATGTAACCTGAACGGGCTTTGCTGAGGCAGAATCCTAAGAAGCATACAGGTAAGAAATGCGTACCTTCATAACATGGGCAAAAGTTTTAAATCTCTGATTCGTTAAAAGATGGAAAAAGGGATCGCTCTATGGAACGTGACATCTCCCTTATGAAGCAATTCAAGCCAAACATACTCGAAGTAATTGAACGATATGAAAGATTTTGGAACCATGAACCCGCGGATAGAATCTTAGCCCACGTAGGGGTTCCGCTACGAAAAGTTTTTCCTCTCCCTAGAGTTCCTGACCAGCCCGAAACCTATTACAGTCTCACTCACGGAGGAGAAAAGGAGTGGAAGATGATAGTGGCCCATACAGAATCTGTGTTGCAGGCAAGAAAAAACCTTTTGGACGACTATATTCCCACCGTGAGGCCCGACCTAGGGCCCACTATTACAGGAGCTATGCTAGGATTTTCTGAAATGAAATTAGCTCCCGGAACGAGCTGGGCTGTTCCCCTTCTTGACACGTGGGACAAGTTAGATCAAGTGTACTTTGACCCTGATAACAAGTGGTTTAAGAGATGTGTATCTCTTATCGATTTCATGGTTGCGCATGCAAAGGGAAGATACATGGTGGGTCTTCCTGACACTCACTCCACTGGAGATATGATGGCCGCGTGCAGGGGAACAGTCAACCTCATAAAGGACCTTTACACAAACCCTCATGAAGTTGATAAACTTGCAAAGATCTGCACGAATGCTCTAACTGAGATGCTGGATGCACTTCTCGAGAGGATCTCTCATTTTGAAGGCGGATTCTCTCTGGGATGGATGCCGTTATGGGCTCCGGGAAAAGGTTGCGTGATTCAAGAGGATTTCGCCGCTTTTCTTTCTCCTGAAAAGTACAGTGAACTCTTAAGACCCCATGACCAAAGAATTGCAGACTATATGAATACCACTATGTTTCACACTCACGAGAACATGACTTATCTAGTTCCAGAGATGACTAAAGTAGAAGGACTGGGCGCTGTTCAGATAAGTGCTCATGGCTTCGAGCGTGACGAACCATACGAACCCAAAGTTAGACGGGCTCTTGAGGCTGCTAAAGGAAAAACAAGCATTTGGTACACTGGGGCAGCGAATCTAGATGAGGTAAAGAAGATCTGGGAACTATTTGGTAATGAAGGACTTATGGTTTCAATTTCGTCGTCATCCATCGATGCTGGAAATAAGCTTTTAAAGAAATTGAAGGACTTATAGTCTTCATAGTGCTTTGCTAAAACTGCACGATACACTCTGATGTCGTACTATTCCTGGCTTGCAAAAATCATATTCTAACCTTATTGAGGAAAATCATCAGAGAATTTATAAAACTAAATAGATCAAGCTCCGCCTCATTTTAATGCACAAAGATTCTCAATAAGATTTGCTATTTCATCTATTGTATTGTAGAAGTGAGGTGAGACTCTAATGCCGTTTGCTCGCGCAGAGACGATGATGTTCCTTTCATACAGTTGCGCAACAATCTTCCCAGCATCATCGATCTGAAAGTTGACGATTCCCGAGCGGCAATTTTTATCTTCTGGCGTTTGGAGTTTTAGACCCTTATCCTTTAACGTTTTAATGAGATAATCAGTTAGATTCATCACGCGCATTTCGATCTCTCTAATGCCAACGCCTAAAATCATCTGTAGTGCGGCTACCGCTCCCACGTAGCTAATTATGCTTGGTTGGCCGACCTCAAATCGGCTTGCATTGTCTGAAAGGTTCAATTCTTTATTGTTCCAAAGGTCAATTGTTTCAAAGACTTCGTGCTTTACACTAGCCCACCCGATAAAGGGCGGCTCATTTTTCTCTATCAGCTCCTCCCACACGTAGAGGAAGCCAGCACCTACAGGTCCAAGTAGCCATTTGTAGCATGAAGTCGCCAGGAAGTCTACGTCGTTGCGTTTAACATCAACCTCTATGGCTCCGAGTGCTTGTATACCGTCGACTATGAGATAAGCTCCGTGCTCGTGTGCTATTTGAGCTACAGATTTTAAATCATGTCGGAAACCGTTAGAATATTCTACGTGACTTATGGCTACGGCGACTGTGTTATCGTCAACAGCACGCTCCACATCTTCTAAGAGTATTTTCCCGTGAACATTCCTAACGTACTTGACTTTCACCCCTAGCCTTCTTCTCAACCACGGATAAACAACAGATGGATACTCTAAATCCGTCACAACCACGTTCGCCCCAGATGGATACTCCAAAATATTGGCAACTATATTCAGTCCCGTAGAGGTGTTTGGGGTAAGCGCTATTTCTTCAGGTTTAGCATTGATAAGCCTCGCAAACAGCTTTTTGCCCTCGTCTAAATCGAAACTCGTGCTTCCTGAAAGAGAAAACTCCTTCAAAGACACTTGTATAGCGTCTAAAACTGGCGTAGAGAGAGGAGATACCCCAGCATGATTCAGAAAGACTTTATCCCTAATTATAGGAAACTCCCTACGGATACTTTGAATATCTACCATTCATAACATCTCGCATTTTTCATACATAAGGTTGTCATTTCGCATAAAACCGTTGGTTTTTGTAACTTATCATGACTTCCATTCAAGCATTTCACGATAGTCGGGATGAGGCTTAAATCTTTTAGCCACGTCGTTTATGGATGTGCCGATTATCTTAATCCTGTTTAAATCAATAATGCCCATCTTCCACTCATGTAAGTGATAAAGATAACCGATGTCAAACGGGTCAAACCCCATAGTCTTACTCATAACCGCGTCCAGAGAGACGGGATGGGGGCTTGCGGCTGCAACTCTGAAATCTACAGGATCTCCTGAAACAGGCCCGCTTCCTTCCATACCGAGGAAACCATCTATCACACCAAGATGAGACATAATGACCCGAGATAGTTTTGCAATGTTTAGGTTTATCCCTTTAAACCCTTGATGAATCCTTGATTTTTCATAATTGACGAGGCTCCCTACGACCATATTCTTAAGTGAAAGAGTCACGACAACAGTATCATGGGTCTTCGGCAGAGCAACTGATATCCTATAATCGCTTTTGATAACTGACTTTGATATATGAAACTTTAAAGGCTTTAACTGCGAATCAAAGCCCTCCACCTCAACACATTCGTCTTGATTCAGGTCTAAGAAGTCTATATCGTATTCATCTTGAAGGTTGAGGTAATTAAAGTTCACCAAGCCGTCCTTTAGACTCGAACCCGCTGGTCCTTCTCCAATGATGATCCTTCCTGAGTAATGTTTTGAGATTACATCTAGAACTGCCTTAACCGCGTCGACATGCGTAGCCGCCATTTGTCTACTTGTTGACACAAAGTTAGGCTTGATCAGAATCTTCTTCTTTCTTTTAATATCTTCCTCGATCTGATTCTCAATCAGTCTCAAGGCGCTCAGTACACCATCGTAATGTCCACTCGATTTAGTAACGGCGACAACGCGCTTCATTGCACATTACCCTTTAACTTTTTAGGTTACATTTCTAAATAATAAAGAGGTATTGCAGATTCTAAAACCTATTTGTTGATCAAGAGGGGTTTTAATGAAAGAACATGGTGAGGTCAGATTTGTAGGAATCGTGACGGAGTCTGGTGAAACGTCTCAAATAAAGATTTTTTCAGAATATTGTGAAGGCGTATATAAACTTGAGGATTTTTCTCACATCATGATCTTTTACTGGTTTCATCTGCGCGATAATGATGTTGAACGAGCTACGCTTAGAGTAACCCCAAAGAGACATCTTGGCGCTCCCGAAGTCGGAGTCTTCGCTTCTAGAAGCCCCAGCCGTCCAAACCCGATAGGATTCTGTGTTGCAGAGCTGATGAAAGTTGATGGCTGTAAAATAATCGTTAGAGAACTTGATGCTCTTGAGGGCTCGCCGATCATAGACATTAAGCCTTACATACCTAAAACTGACGCTTTCCCAGAAGCTCGCACACCCGAATGGACGCTGACTGGTCCACCGAGTTAATAATCTTTGAAAAGAATGTTATCTAAAGCCTCATCGGCTCAGAGTTATATCTCCGTGGACACATAATTGAGCATGTAGAAAATGATGAGTGAACTTGCATGTCTTTAAAAGAGTTTCTTAAAAAGATTCAAGATGAGGTGAAGCGGAAGGAGGAAGCACGCCAAGAAGTACATGCAGCTATGCGTTCGGCGACACGGCTGTCTAAGATGACGATTTTGATGACGCATCAAAAAAGATTCGACGAGGCTGAAAACTTGCTTAAAGAGGTAAGAGATCTTTTTTCTAAGATTGGCGAAGCCACTAAGAATAATATTGATCTTCTGTATTCTGGAATGGTTGATGCTGCTTATCAAGAGTATGCTGAGGCTTACCTTTTCCTAAAATTGGTCAAAGAGAACCGATTTATCAGTTTTGAAGAGATAGGGGCTCCTATGTCTTCTTACGTTCTCGGCTTAGCCGATGTAATCGGCGAACTGCGTCGGAAGGTCTTAGATTCTCTTCGAGAAGGAGAAACACACCTTGCAGAGAAATACCTAGAGATCATGGACCTCATATATACTGAACTCACAAGCATAGGCGATGCTTACTTCCTTCTTCCAGGGCTTCGAAGGAAATGCGATGTTGCTAGAAAGATCATTGAGGCGACAAGGGGAGATGTAACAATCGATATTCGAAGAAGATTGCTTGAGGATTCTATCCAGAAACTTAAGGAAGCGTTAGAAAAGGGCTGAGTTTTTGCCTTATGGGATAATGCGCTAGCCGGAGATTAAAGCCATTTCTCAAACCATTTTCTAGCTTCTCCGCCAAACTCTGGAGTTATATCGTGCACTGTGTCGCGTATTATGTGCTCAAATCGCTCAGGAGCCCCAAATGCGGAGTAGACTGCTTCAAGCTCTTCGCATACTTTCTTGTAACCTGAGACTGGAAACCATGTATCGTTATAATTATTCATTATCAGAAGAGGCTTAGGTGCTATGAGCGCAAGGATATCTTGGGTATCTCCGTAACGGAGAATCCCGGGGACATACGTGAATAGACAGTGGCTGTGGTAGGGAGCCATTTCAAGAACCATAGCCTCATACGTCGATGTGCCACAGACAATGACGCAAACCTTCAACCGACTTTCTAATGCTCCAGCGTACCAAACCTGCTGTCCACCCATACATAGACCTATTATGCCTATCCGCTCTGGGTCAACATCATCTCTGTTCTCTAAATAGTCCACTGTACGCATTATATCCCATGTTGTCATACTGAAGAATGGTTTCCCGACAGCCAGAGAATATCCTATTGCGTTGAAGGTATCCTCAGGAGTATTCGCTACAACACGGCGTTCGCCATGGCTTAAAACATCGAAGCTTAAAATGAGGTATCCCGCCTTAACCATATCCGCTTTGAAGCCTGAAAAGATTTCTTCTTTCCTCTGAGGATATCCGTGGGCCAATATTATAGCAGGCCTACGACCTTGTGTCTTCTCCTTCGGTCTGTAAATTAACGCCGGCACCGTTGCTGATGGTTCAGAGTCAAAGTAAACTCTTTCTATAACATGGGTGCCAACATCCGTCTCAAAGACCTTCACGGGATTAAGAGGACATTTTTGTTCGGGGAAACCTCCTAAAAGTTCAATAAGATTCTCCCTGAAGGCTTTATTTCTCTCGGCAAGCCTCGAAGGATCGGATGAAAGCGGTTTTCGCTTAGCAGCCAGCTCACGACCGTAGGCTTGAAGGCGTAAAGTTGTTGAAAACTTTCTATCATCCCTGATGTACATTTTGACCACTTCCTAAAAGGCTACGTAATTGATCTATAAAACTTGTTATTATCGTGAAAAGCTATCCTCGTTTGATAGTGTTTCGAGTCACTTCATATCGGATAGAATGTGTTGAAGAAATAAGTGATTGTTGATTTGAGGGTTACTCGCACTAAAATACTGGGGGTAGCCGTCGACCTAGTAGGATTTCACTTATGACCTCCATGGTCTTGACTGCTTCTTCGAAGTTAATTTGGGGCGTTCCGTCTTCTTTAATACAGTCTATAAAGTGGCGATTCACTTGGAATGAACCATCGAGGTGTGTTCGTGGCGCATTAATACCGATCAATTGTTCATTCTTAATAACTTCAGCTTTCTCGTAAGGCTCGTCATCTTTTTGAATCAAACAATTGTCTATGCCGGGTAAGCCAGGGATGTTGCCGTACGCTGAGATTCCCTTTCCATGCATCTCGAAGTAGAGGGCTCTGCCACCTGCTGTCCGGTTACTGCTGAGGAAGCCTACTCCGCCGCTCTTAAATTCGAATGCAGCAGACCAAAAGTTTACATGGAGTGGGTCGAAATACTCATGGTCTGCGTATAATTGTCCGAATAAGCTGTGGATCTTTTTGACATCACCACCCATCCAAAGGAGCAGGTCCACTGCGTGAATAATATCCGTGAGAAGTTGATTTGTCGTTCTACTTGGCATGTAATCTGGAGATAACTGACCACCTTTTCTTTGCACCGTCATAACCCACGATCGAAATGCTGTCAATAATTGATGCTTATGGAAAGCTGCCATACAGTATAGAATCCTGTTTCTCTCCTCCACTCTTCTTTTTGCCTCCACGGCAATAGGATGGAATCGCCTTTGGAATCCGACAATGGTCTTGCAGTCGTTCTTTTGGGCGAGTTCGGCCCATTTTCTTGTTTGTTCAGGGCTTATACCTGGAGGCTTCTCGATGAAGATGTTTTTGCCTTGCTTAAGGCAGTGGGTTACTATGGGATCTAGATAACTTGGATCCATAATCGCGTATACCGCATCTAAGTCTACCTTTTCCAACATCAGTTTGTAGTCTGTAAACCTCTCCTTGATCCCATATTTTTCGGCTGTTGATTTCGTTCTCTCCTCGTTCAAGTCACAGATCGCCGCCATCTTTACATCCTTCATTTCAGCCAGTGAGCTGTAGTGAGTTTGTGCGCGACCACCCGCTCCAATCATTCCTACTTTCACTTTGTCCATTCAACCACAACTCATGAAGTAATTCAATTTGTTCTTAAAATCTTTTGCAATGAAATATTCTCATCTTCTCATGAACTGCTACAGTCAGAATCGCATATGCTTGAGAAGACTAATGTAGTGTCTGTAAGATTCGAGGGAGATATCTGGCAGAATCATATCGTCGACTGCTGGTACGTATCCGCCTTGCTCCATAAGATGCGGAACTTTGCAGTAGAACTCTTTTTCGACGGCTTTAGGTCCGTCCATGAGGGCTTGTCTGCTTATGTTCCCCATGAGCAAGACGCGACTTCCGTGCTGTTCTCTCAGCTTGACGGCGTCCATGCTCGCCGCCACTTCGAGAGGGGCAAAGGCGTTAAATCCGGCCTTCAGCATGAGCGGTATGAGGGCTTCCACGTTTCCGCTGGTGTAGTGACATATGATGTTAACTCCGTGGCTCCGCAGAAAGTCTACAACCTTCTTCTGGTATGGATACCAGAACTCTTCGTATATCTTGGGTGAGATTATCGGTCCGTGCCCGTAGGCTAAGCCGTCCTCCATGAAAACCGCGTAGTCGATTCTGGCCTTAACAGCCTCTTTGAGCATTCCAATGGCAAAGTCGGCGTAACTCCTCATGATATCGTGGACTAAATCTGGATCCTTCCAAATGGTTTGCAGAAACCTTTCAACCCCCATAGTATAGCCGGCTTTCGGTCCGCGTCCTGGTCCCCAAACAAAGTTTAACTCGATCGGAATGTCTAAAGTCTTGTAGTACTCAAAGAGTTCGTCGCTCCAGTACGTGGGGAACCTCCTCAAGTCCTTGGGGTTATACCTCTTCTTGTAGCCATCCCAGTCGTCTCGTCTCTTAGTAGGGGTATCTATATACTGATAGGCTTGGTAACCGGCGCTTTGTAATGTGTAGATCTTTGATTGTCTCTCTACAAATCCAAATCGATTTATAAAAACCACGTATTTCTCATTTTCCTCTAAAACCTTAGGAACAAAACTAGGAATGGGATCAAAATCTATGGGTAAGAGTAACTTTCTATCGAAGCCAAAATAATCGTAAGGTGAGACTCCTACTGGAAAGCCTTGATTATACCAGCGGTAAAGCGTTCCAGGAGTGAAGCCTTCAAGATCCCAGATAGGCGCACAGTCAGGCTTCTTAAAGTTCATTATACTTAAGAAGCGTTCCCTCGAATTTATTCGGCCCTACCTCCTTCCGAGCTTTTGATGGTCGGTTAGTCTCACTCATCTATACCCTTATAACTCGATCCCTTTCATTGAAAAACCGAGTCCTACCGGTTCCAAGGAGTCTGTTTTGACAATTCCATCCTTCACTCTGAAGAGGCTTTCATGCCTGTCTTGAACCTCCTTATAGGCGAAGGGCAGGTATTGCCTAGCGTTGTACTCAAATCCTTTCAACGGTTTCGAGCGGGCTGCAAGGCTCGCCGAATGCGCCAATGCCAAGCCTGTGCACGTTAGGTCTTGTATTGAGTATGGGATTCCGTAATGCTCCATCTTGGCGATGTAGATGAGGCTGGACGAATGCCATTTACAAGCCTTTACGGCAACACCAGACCATCCGAGCTTGAGTGCCAAATCGAAAGTTTTGAGGTCTGTTACGCCTTCATCGGCCAGCACCGGCTTGATCTTAGCAACCTGCTCCATGGTGAACATATGGCGGGGGAGGTCTCTCTCAGTAGGCTGCTCTAGATATAAGAGGTTATTAAAGGCCATTGGTGAAGATCTCTTCAATTTTCTCAGGTATTCCAAGGTTGCGTCAGGATTCGGATTCATCTCATTAGCGTCCACAGAGAGGTAAAACTCCTCTCGACCCATTCTTTTAAGGGTTTCGTTGGCTATCTCAGCCACGGCCTTCGTTCTCTCCACGTCCCAATCTATATTCGTTCCGCTCAACTTTACTTTTAGACAGAAGACGCCGTCCTGCTCAATCCATTCTTCTAGACTGACTGGCAGTCCATCCTTCGGATCGCTGACATCAACCTCATCACTCGCCAACTTGTCTAGGGCGCCAACTAGATGAAAGATCGGGAGCTCCTTCGCATACTCCGGCCTAAGATAGTCTGAGATATATCTGCCTCGAAATTCATCTCCGAGATAGAAGCTGAGGTCGCGTTCCATAAACTTCGGTCCGTATCCATCATAGGAGCATATCCCGTTAACCCTACCGAAGGCGTCATGAAGCGCCGCGTCTATCGGAGAAGTGGCAACGAGGATGCCTAGAACAGGTGTATTTGCCCCAAGGCCGACTTCGCTATCGACCCTTTTAGCAAGGTTAAGAATATCCTCTCTTGTTTCTAGCATGATATCGATGGGATGGGCAAATCTGTTACGTGAATGTTCCTCTAGAAACTTGCATGTTTTCTCGCCTATTGACATCATCGCCTCAAGTTTCTTTTCATGAGGGATTGAAGGGTCAGGGAAAGCCCACTGATCTATAAGGGGCATAGATCCGAAACCTTCGGCAACATTTCCCCTTCTATTCTCTACCGTTGCTTTTACAATTAGAGAGGTAGAGTCATCAACGACTACTCTGCCGAATTTTAAAGGAACACGTAGCTTATCGGTTTTAAAACGCGGTTCCAGTCTTATTATTTGAATATCTGAATCCAAACAGGTCGCCGAAGAAGAGTTAATCAGATATTTCCCAACACATTCTTTAGGTAATCGAGGTCTTCTTTTGTCTGTCTAATCAATTCTTCAAAATTAAGATCATCATATTCACTGTGGACGGAGATGCAGCCGTCGAAACCGATCGCCTTCAAGCATTTAAATACCGTAGGCCAGTGTACAATTTCCTCCTTCAAGGGCATCATATGTAGTTTCCACCTCTTCTCGCCAGCCTTTTCATTCGAAACCTTGACCCAACGATAATTTTTGACAGCAATAAGCTGGATGTAAGGAGCAAGTAGATCTATTCTCATCTCTAGTCCTGAAGGCCCGCTCTCAGCAAACATGTGTCCCGGATCGATGTATGCGCCTAACCATTCAGGGTCGTAATCCCTCAAAAGCATAAACAACAGCGCCGGATCAGCACTCAAGTAAGGACCTGCGTGAATATGTATCGTTGCAGTAACATCGTACTTCTTGCTTAAGGTGTAGATTTCACCAATCTTTTTACGAACCGCTTCGATCTGCTCCATGATTTTACCGAAGCCCTCATACCTCCAGTAACCCAGTTTGATAAATTTTACACCGCACTCCGAAGCAGTTTTGAAGATCTCCTCTGAATAGTCTTTCCTTGCATCCGTTATATTCGTCGTGATCATCGGAACATCTAAGCCTCTCGACTTGAGTACATCTATCGCCTGAGGCAACTTTTCTGAGGCCTCTTCAGGAAGAACATACCCTCCCTCTCGTACCGTGAGGTCCGCGCCGTCGAAACCCATCTTAGATATGTAATCCCCCGCCTCTTCAAGTGATACATGCCCTATATTCTTCAGCATCTTAGTGAACATCAGTATCTGCATAACTCCAACTCCAAACTAGGTGTTTATAATGATCCTATATAACGCTTTCTAGACCTTACTACATCAAAGCTAACCTAGCTCTTAAATTGTGTATAGATAATTATACAAATTATTCATCTTGGAGGGTTAAAAATGAGAAATGACAAAGCATACGTGACATCGAATCTATCCGCCGAGAGGTTTGACGACAAATGGCCAATGAAGAAGATGTATGAAAATCCAGCCATCATTGAGGCTATGGATGAGGTGCGTAAAGGAACACCCCAAGCTGAAAAGGATACGACACGACCAGTTTATCACTTTCGTCCGCCAGCACGGTGGATGAACGATCCCTGCGGAACCATATATTATAAAGACTATTATCATGTTTTTTACCAGTTAAACCCCTCGGGCGACACCTGGGGTGAGAATAATTCACATTGGGGGCACACTCGCAGTAAGAACCTTGTCCACTGGGAACACCTACCGATTGCGTTGTGGCCTTCCAGAAAACTTGGTGAAAGACGCTGTAACTCTGGCTGTGTAGTGATTAACGGTAGAGGTCAACCTATCATTTTCTACACCTATGTACCGCTCGATACAGGGGCACTCCGCCAACATTGGGCCGCCATCGGTGATAAAGAAATGATAACCTGGAAAAAACATCCCGCCAACCCCATCCTGGAGATGGAGACTCACGGCGGCCCCATATTCAAAGGCGGCTGGAGCGACCCTTTCGTTTTCCAAACAGAAGGCCGGACATTCATGATTGTGGGCAAATGCGTCACTGAAGAAGGTCGCAACTTGATGCCGATCTACGAGACGACAGACCCCGAATTCGTTCATTGGAACTATCGGGGGATCATGCTCGATACGAATGGCGAGTGCCCCAACTTTTTCAGGTTGCGGGAGAAATGGGTCTTGCTTTTTAGCCCATATTCAGAGATAAGGTACTTCATGGGTTCTTTCGATCTGGAGACCCTGAAGTTCAAACCAGAGAAGGAGGGGATTCTGAGTTATGGTTTCGTTAACTTACATAGCAGGGGTTTCTACGCCAGTAACATTCTCGTCGATAACCAGGGTCGCACTGTCCTGTTCGGCTGGATAGGCGGATTTGAAAGTAACCGCGGATGGAATGGCTGTCTGAGCCTGCCGAGGATCCTCTCGATTGGTCCTGACGGGCACCTACGGCAGAGACCACCACCAGAGCTGCATGAATTGCGGGATAAGCATGTCAGGCTCGATACGTTGATCCTGAACGATACTGCCCATGTTATTGAGGGTACGAAGGGAGATACGTTGGAAATCCAGGTTACCTTTGAGCCCGGCAACGCCAAATCTTTCGGTATTAAGATGTGGTACCTAGACGATGGAAAAGAGGCGGCTACGCTTCGCTATGACGGCCAGATTCTCGATGTGAATGGCACAAAGGTTCCCTTCGATCTTGCCGATGATGAAAAGACGTTTACGCTAGGTATCTTTATTGATAAGTCAGTTATGGAGGTGTTTGTGAACGGCGGACGTGCCAGTATAACAAGGTGCATTGAAGCCGCCGGGAAAGACATAAGTATCGAACTCTTCGCCGAAGCCGGTAGTGTCACGGTGAACTCGTGCGATGTATGGCAGATGAAATCTATCTGGTGATCTTGGTTTGGGTTTGGGGATTAAATTTTAATGATCGCTAAAGTTGAGTGATTTCAATGGTTATGGAGCTCTTTGTACACAAAGATTTGCCTCTTTTGAGAGTCCAAGAAAGAGGAAGAATAACCGACATAAATGGCGAAGTTAAAAAATACAGAATCACTAAAGTTATACCAATTCTTCAAAGTGATTTGCCAGAAGAAATCAAAGGTAAAGTGTATGTGTTGCAAAGACTAGAATTCGATGATGGTAGGGAATACTTCAGATTCGGTTATTACATCCTTGGCAAAAAGCCTAAAATGAGAGGAAAATGGGTATGGGGTCAGTATTGTCCAATTGGTCCTATGAAAGACCTCAAAAAAATAATAGAGGAAGCAGAAAAAATAAAGTCGTAATACTGCCTAAGGCTCTGTTACTCGCAAAGCATCTTAGAAGCGAACGAAAGACATAGATACCTAGAATCCCTTCTTTATAACTCCCTCTTTTGCTCCCAAAAGATTGTGGTTCTTCTTGATTCTTAAATTTTCGTTAGATTTTTAAGGTTCGATAACGACTTTCTGATGATAGATTTGTGGATTCATTTCGATTTTATCTGCGAAAAAGAGACCCAAATCAAGCTTCATAAGATATTTAGAAACAAGATCATAGACTGGAAGAAGGCGGGGTTAGTCTCAAGGGTAGTTCTGACTTACCATTTCAATCTCCCCGCTCATTATATGTCTGTCTGGAAATTATGAAACAGGAAATCCCCCTCCAGATAGATTAATTCTCTCGGTTCCAAGTCATAACGGTTTATGACAATTGACTTTCTGAGTACTCTGTTGAATTAGCTGCATTCTTATCTTTTCTATGTGGTCACTAACTAGTTTACTTGCAAGGTCTCTTATTCTACCAGTGTACTTCCTCATATCTTTGAACATTCGATTTAAATAGTTCTCTGTCTTCGCTATTATATCATCCATATACCTTGTTGCTGCATCAATATTCTCTATGATTCTACCTAGTTCTCCGCTTGTTATCGCGCTCTTCAGCTCTTCAAGTATCTGGTAAAATCGCTCAAATTGTACGCGATGAGCTTAGTGGCGAGTATCTGAGCGCCGGGAAGGAGTCGCATTTCAGAGTTTCTAAAAAGTGAGAAATTGATGGCTAAGATTCTCGAGGCAAACTTCACCAACAAATAGAAATTATCAACGGAATTTTTGGTGAAGTTTCTCCTTCTCATAAAACAAGCGTAAGCCGAACAATGAAGATTTTAATGAATTATGGTCTTGTTGAATCTCGTAAATGTTACTTTTCACCTCAATTCAATGTATGGATCCGGCAAAGGTTTCATTACTACATCACGGAAAAAGGTGAGAAGTATGTTCAAACGTTAACTTCAAAGTCAAATTTGAATTCAGAGTTAACGTTTAAGGAGTTAGATAAAGTTTGAAGGTTGAGAAGTGTCCTAGGTGTGGAATGAGGGGAAGCCTACATACCAGATACGTCTTTAACTCTCAAAAGAAACGGTTCGAACCTTACTCTTATGTGGCTCATTATAATTCTAAAAGAGGCCGAAACCAGGCCTTAAGGCTTAACGTAAATTTGCCAAAGGTAAGTTGTGTTACATCCCTAAAAGTGCCGTCCTCTCTTTATCTAACCGAAAGGAGGCTTAAGGCTTGGTGACTAAGACGTTTCCACAAACTTTTAATTGTCCGCAATGCGGTCGACCTTTAGAAAGAGAAAGAAAAGATAGGAACCGGTATCTATGCCGAACCCCATCCTGCAGAGTAATACGTGTCGTGCTGCATAAGGAACATCGGTATCCGAATACAATCACTAAACAGGTTGTGGAGGCTTCGATTCTGTGAGCAAAGAGATAAGTCGTGAATCCATAATTATCGAGCTCGTTCTAATGCTGATTAGACAGCGTAAAATGCAACTTCGATATGAACGTGAGAAAGGTTTGCCCCGGCATATGCGGAAGGCAACTAAACCAATCTGTAACGTTAACATGGGAACTCTGCAGATTCGTGGAAGGATGATGTCTGAGGGCTATGGATGCAATCAGCATCGGGTTACGCTTTATCGAGCTCTTAAACGCCTTCAACAGGATGGCTTCTTGGAACTTCGAGGCAGATTATGGTATGCTTCTCCTTCTCTTTTAGAAGAGATAGATGAGCTTTTAACCCCGGAATAAACGATGTTGCAAGCACGTTTCATAACGCATAAAAAACATGTGTATATATAAGTAAGTTATAAGTAAGTTATGGCTTTTAAAAACACACAGACAAAACCCCGAAAAAACAAACATACAATTTTTCTCACAGTTAACTATTAACCTACATTTGTATTAAGAAAGATAATGCACAGAATTTACTTATGTATGCCGTATTTCTTGAAAGCCTTGTACATGGCTTCAACATTCTCAAGCGGAACATCAATGTTGATCTCCCCTCTGCAGAATAAGCCTCCTCGACCGCCGTGACCGAATAGCTCTACAACGTTCTTAACGTAGGCTTCCACTTCTTGCGGTTTTCCCCTTGGGAGTACGTGTTGCCGGTCTATGTCGCTGGACACGCACATTTTGTCGTTTACGGCTTCCGCGAGTTCTTCAAGTCTAAAGCATGAGAACTGGGGGTTTATTACGTCTACGCCTATCTCAGCTAAGTCAGGTATTATGTCCATGATGTATCCGTCGCTGTGGAAGTGTACGTACGCTCCATGGTCATGAACGAGCTTGAACATCTCCCTGTAACGGGGTTTAAAGAACTCCCTCCAGAAACTCGGCTTGACCATGAGCCTATCCTGAGTACCCCAGTCGTCGCCGAAGCTGACAGCGTCAGGCTTTGCCTCCAACACAAAGATTATCGACTTGAGGCAATAATCGAGAAGCCTGTCAGCAAATTCATAAAGCCTCTTAGGCTTCGTCAAAAAGTCGATAAGCAGGTTCCTGAAGCCTCTAAGCCATTGCATCCTCTCGAAGAAGTTTCCAGGGTTGAAGCCTGAAGTGACAAAGTATCCTTCCCCTTTGAGGTTTGAAACTCTTGTTCTTAGGTTCTTCAGATTTTGGACGTTGCAGCCGGGTCGAGGCTCCTGCAATGGCGGAAACTGATACTTATCGAAATAATCCCAATTCTTTATAGGATAATCATAAACCTGCCCATGAATCCCATCAACGGACGACGCCCAAAACGTTCCCCAATCATCCTTGTGAATCCCTTTCCTATAATCAGCCGTGAGGTCTTCAGGTTTAGGTATGTTGAACCTTGAAGGACCGAAATCCTGTGGATATCTGACAAATATCTCGTTAAGTTTTTCACCATACTTTATAAGCGCTCCAGGCAAAGGCGAATGCATCATAGGCGCCCTGTCGGGTTTATTAAGAGTGATTGCGGCTAAAACTCTTTCACGAGGCCTCATACAGCGTCACCCTGTCATTAATCATATTTAGCATATTTTTCTACTATATTTGTTATCATCTTGACACGTTTGATGTCACCGTCGGGAGGAACCTGATCAGCCACGCCCATTATGAACTTATGTCCCTGAAGATGATACTTTATAACCTTCAAAGCCATTTCTCGGAGAATCCTTCCGGGATATAGATGACTGAAGTAGGCTCCGGGGAGGCTTCCCCACAAGATTATTTTCGGTCCAGCCATCTCACGTAGCTTCTCCACAGGGACATCTCCAACAGGCGCTGGGGTGACGGATTGGGCGCAGTCTACGCCAGTTTCTTCTATTAATGGTAGAACACCCCGTAATGTTCCGTCAATGTGTACGAAGATGAATTTCTTCGCTGCGTGAAGTTGCTCTGCCCTTCTCTTGTAGTATGGCGCGTGATACTTCTTGAATATTGGCGGCGAGAACACCTCGCTTGTGATGTTCTCTCCGAAGTAGATTCCTGGTGCTGGTGACTCGCGGATGGCCTCATAGATCGGGTCGTCAGCCTCAGATATTACTTGGATAGTCTCTTCCAACTCCTCGGGCTCCCGCATCATAAGCCTCATCGTGTTTACTACGCCCGCCCATACTACGATTAGTCGCTGGAATGGGGTGCGAGGCGGGAGGGAGCTCACAAATCCCAATCCTCTCCAATTCTTTAGGCGGTCATATTGAACTGAATAATCTGGTTTGAACTTCTGATTCTTATGCACGTATTGAAGAACCTTAAGGTCCTGCCTTGTTGCAACCGCATACTTGATGTATGCTGAACTTACAGACTTTGGAACGAACTTCCTAACTGCGACGATGCTGCCTACTGGTGTGCTGTATCCTTCTTCATAAAGGATTGTGCCATCTCTAAACGGCTCAACAGAATTGATGTGTTTAACATTATAGTAGGTTATCTCACCAGGCAAGTTGTATAACTCCTCATGGCTGCCGCAGCCCAGGTCGCGATAAAGCCGTATTCGGCCTCTTTCACCAAGATACTTGCTGGGCAACCCGTTTCGATATGATTGGGCTCTATTCCAGTATGTCAGATCGGCGAACCAGGGCATAACGTCGGGTTTCTCGCCGGAGAAGGCTCCTAATAATCTTTCTTGCAAATTCATGGTAATTAGTCCCTTCCTTTAACTCTTAACTCTTTCCTAGGAAAACCGACAATCTAAAGCATCCAAGATGAGGGAAGGCTTAAAACCTTATTTTACTCCTCACTACTCGATGAATATGTCTCAAGTTAAAGATAGATTCTGGATCTGGGGACACGAGGCGGGAAGTCACAACAACCAGTATGGCTTAAAAGGCATGTCGCAAATGACGCCGACAGAAGGAGCATTCTTCCTTGGCGTACCAAACCTTATTATGGTACGTTATAAAGGTAAACCAGCTCCGCCCTTCGATCAATGCGCATTGGCGCTAAGTCCATTAAAGCGGGTTGTTTGGTCCATCGTTGGAGCAGGAGGCGAAACTGAAGCAAATGAAGTGGAGTTGGTCCTAGATTTAGCAAGCCGTTTCCCGAACATCTGCGGGGTTCACATGGATGATTTCTTCTACGGCAAGCCAGAT
>Ga0315310_10000282_pt1 | contig 32803 bp, 34 predicted proteins | sample TDP5_MG_FD_203630 | JGI IMG/M metagenome (GOLD analysis project Ga0315310, IMG submission 203630) | Freshwater sediment microbial communities from Lake Towuti, South Sulawesi, Indonesia - TDP5 | ecosystem: Environmental > Aquatic > Freshwater > Lake > Sediment | place: Indonesia: South Sulawesi...
TCCCCTAGAGACAGTCTGCAATTCCTGATGGACGGGAGAAGCGTTACTACGATGAACGGGTTGAAGACAAAACTCTATGAAGGTTGTCAGTTCGCAATGATCCCCCCAGTCGGCGGGGGATAGCAGTGACCTCGCGTCCCGGCCATGGTTGATAAAGGAATACTCGATGGAGTGCGCAAACTCAGAGCCTCAAGAATCTAGCCCTCTGATACAGCGACCTGCGCGCGAAGAAGTTTCCAGTATAGGTAGCGGAGGCAAACTCGTTTACGTCGAGAACTACGGATGCGCCTCCAACAAGCACGACCTCGAAATAATGCTAGCCCTACTATCGAATGCCGGGTACATACAGCACTCGGACGTATCTACGTCAGATATTATACTCATCAATACGTGCGCCGTCAAGAAGCCAACTGAAGATAGAATAATTTCTAGACTCGGTCTCCTGAGCCGTTTGAACAAGCCGATCGTAATATCAGGCTGCTTGCCAAAGATAAATTTTGAAGCAGTCAAGAATGCTGTGCCGAACTACTCAGTAACAATAGATCCATTCTCTATCTCGCAGATAGTTGAAGCGGCTCGAGCTGCAGAAAGGGGTGAGAAATGGAAGAGATACTTTTCAGATCGGCCAGCGATCAAGCCGGCCCTGCCTCATCTAAGACTCAACAGGTTCATCGAGATCGTTGAAGTGGCTGAAGGTTGCGCTGGAGTCTGCGCCTACTGCTGTGTAAGATTCGCCAGAGGCAAGCTACAGTCTTACCCACAAGACCTCATTCTCAATAGAATTCGAAATGCAATTCAAAATGGAGTTATGGAAATCTGGTTGACGGGCCAAGATATAGCCGCTTACGGGAAGGACGTTGGAGCCAAACTTACGGATCTAGTTCGAAGAGTGATCGAGATTCCAGGAGATTTCCGCGTCAGGCTCGGGATGATGAATCCGAATTGGGTTAGAGAGATGCCCGAAGGGATCTTGGACCTGTACAAGAGCCCGAAGCTCTACAAGTTTTCTCACCTGCCGGTACAATCAGGCTCAGACACAGTTCTGGAGACGATGCTTAGGCCGTATCAGGTTCAAGACTTCATAGAAATCGTCGAGGCACTCAGGGAGAATATCCCTCAGATAACCATAGCCACCGATATGATCGTGGGATTCCCCACGGAGACGGATCAGGATTTCGCCCTATCATCCGAATTGGTGAAGAAAACCAGACCAGATATAGTCAACATATCGAAGTTCGCCCCTCGTACTGGCACAGCTGCATCCAGAATGAAAGAGTTGCCTGTCTCAGTCGTAAGCGAAAGGTCGAAGATAATGGCTAGCATCTGTGCCCAACTAAGTCTTGAAAGCAATCTGAGGATGGTCGGCCTCGAAGAATATGTTTATGTCACAGCAAAGAATTCGAAAGGGAAACCAATCGGCAGGACAAGCAACTACAAGATCGTTATTCTTCAAGATCCCAGCCTTCTCGGCAAGAGAGTTCTTACAAAGATTACTGGAGCATATTCACGATATCTAGAAGGCACAGTTCTACGGTCCAATCACAGATCTTCTATCCGACGATTTGACGAGACAACATAAACACGATGAGTCCGAAAACAGAGAAGGCATTTTACCGGAATTCGCAGGTCCTTGTATAGATTAGGAAAGCCTCTGTGGAGTGGGCGCGGAGAATCGATGGCGTTCGTAATGCAGTTGTATTACATCTGAATTACGCAACGCTATATAGGCTCCGACAGAGTGTATGCTACTTACCGCGAACCTGGACCAACACAGTCTTTTGCGAGGAACAAACTTGCGGCGATCATCTAAGGTGTATCAAGTGACTTCCCACAAGCCTTCGATACCGACGATCCGTCAACCCGACCTTGCGAGAATTCTTGTACTTGGAATTGGCGGTGCGGGCAGCAATACTGTCAATAGATTGATGGAGTCAGGGATTACAGGCGTCGAGTGTGTCGCTGTGAACACGGATAAGCAACATTTGGATTCGACACGTGCTCATATCAAGATTCTGGTTGATAGTGGTGTCGCGAAAAGCTACGGCGCAGAAGAAAGCTTCCAGACGTATAGAGAAGCTGTTCAAGAATCTATTATTGAGATATCGCCGCTACTCGATAACGTTGATGTAGTCTTCATTACAGCAGGGATGGGTGGAGAAACGGGGACAACTGTAGCGCCAGCACTAGCAAAACTTGCGAGAGAGAACGGCGCAGTTGTAGTCGGCGCGGTTACAATGCCGTCAAGAGTTCAGTTCGAGAGGCATTCGCTTGCGGTTAGAGGATTGAAAGAGCTGGGGGATGCATGCGATACCGTAGCGGTCGTGGAAAACGATAGGGTTACGGAGTTGTTTCCGATTCCCACAAACGATTACGCTTTCTCTGTGGCTGACAGAATCGTCGCGAATATGATCAAAGGAATCTCTGAATCTCTCGCTTCACCGAGCCTGATCAATATAGATTTCGCAGAGTTCAAAACTGTGATGAAGACAGGTGGTATAGCGATCACTGCCATCGGGGAATCAAGTTCACCATTTAGAGCAGAACAAGCCGCTAGAAATGCACTGAGTTCTCCACTTCTGAGAGCCGACTTTAGTGAGGCTACCGGAGCTCTCATTCATGTGTCTGGCGATGAGATGTTAACTCTCGCAGAAGCTTCTAGAGTAGCTGAAATCATTACTGAGAGCTTGAAGCCTGGGGCCTTCATTACATGGGGCGCGACAGTAGATTCTTCGATCTACGATTCTCTTCGCGTTACGCTTCTTTTGACCGGCGTGAAGCCTTTTCAATTGTTCAATGGGTTTGGGGTGATACCTGTGGAGATGTATAATCTGGAGCCTGATGTCGGAACAGATCAGAATCTTGGCTTAGACTTAGACCTATATCAACTGGAGAACACCTAGATCTTTCTCTTATCATCTTTTTTATAACTATGAGAATATCTAATTCGGAAGCTATTTTTGCTCTCTTGATTCGACAAAGACGGACTGCTTCCAAAGAGATTGGATAAATTCTTCCAAGACACTTAAATGAAATCATGAGCATAATCTCTTCATATTTGGTTTACGGAAAATGTGTTTAGGTAAACTCAAAAGACCGCTATGCGCATCATTTGGAGTGCATAGCCTTAATATCATCAGTCCCTGCGATCATCTTGTTGGAAGGGACTCGGGGTGCAGATTTATGTCGAATTGCACGATAGGGGCTAAGATCATCTCACGTGGAAATGAGTTTCTGCTCTTCAAAAATAAGGACTTTCGCAGAAAGAATTTCAACGATCAGCTGGTCATCCGAGATGGGGTTTTTGCGATAGCGGGCACAGAATCTTGGAGTGAAAGGTCGGCAAATAGCGATGTTTTTTCCGGATTTTCGATTGCAGTCAACTCGTCAGGCCTAGCCTGTTGTGACTCGAACGTAAGAATGAAACCTAGTGCAGTAAACTATGATATCCTAACGCAGAAAATAGCTGAGGAGTGCAGTACTATTGATGACGCAGTAGACGTTGTAGAGAAGGCTGTTCATGCTCAACGATGTTCTTGGGGAAATATAGTGGTGGCGACGAAGAATGAAGTGGCTGCATTTCAAGTGGCAAATCATTTGAAGGTTTTTCGTCACTCGACCCAGACCGTGCGAACAAACCATCATATTAGACAAGGTCGACGCCCAATCGTCTACGACGGAGCGGTGGGAACGATCAAACGGTATGAGGTCGCTAGACGCCTACTGGGAAAGGTCGAAAATATCGATGGCGTTTTCAGCCTTTTGAGATCGCACGAGTATGGTTTAAACCCATTTTCAATCTGCAGCCATGGTAGGCTCAATACGGTGTATGGATATGTCGTCCACATAAAGAATAATGAAGTTTCATTTCATGTTTGTAGAGGAAATCCTTGTACCGGCAATTTTACTGCCCTACACCTCGACTTCGAAGACGAAGAGTCACTTCACATGGTTGCGCAAGCCTACCCGTCACGGCGTAGGACTCAAATTCAAATGAAAAAACAAAGAAGATAGGTCAGACAAAGAACGGCTTAAATTTGCAGGTTGAAATGAAGTCTTCAAACTCCAGATGAATCTTGTTGTTATTCGCAAAGATATGGAGATCTTCGGCTTTCTTATATTCTTCTCTTAATATCTAGTGTTGATTTTCGCAGTCTATTCCAGAAAGATGTCGGTTTACCGTAAGGCTTGACTCTTCCTTCCTTGACAGCTAGGAGGACGTCTTCGATCGAGGTTGAATCTGAATCCACTATCGTATATGCGTCCCCGATAGTTTCGGGTATGTGTGAATCGCTCCCGCCGACCGTTGCGAAGCCAAGCTCTTCGGCTATTCTCTCCGCCTTATGCTTTGCTGTCTCGAAGAAGACAATTGAAGCGTTAATCGTTTCGATCGTGTCAGGTTTCACTCTCAGTTTAGCAGGATCTATGCTAGGGCTGAAATAATCGTATGGGTGAGGGATTATAGTGACCCCTCCCAGCCGCCTTACCTCGAGGATAACTTCATTTGCCGGCGAACCTCTGCTTATCTGATGGCTTACTCCTAGCACTATCAAGTGGCCATCGACGGTGCTGACCTCTATTCCAGGAATAATCAGGGCGTCTTCAACGTCAAATCTAGGAAGAATATCATGCTCTGCTAGCGCTACGCCATCAAGTCCACGCCTACTAATAATCTCAGGAAGCATTTCAAGTCTTGTGTGGGCATCGTATGAGAATCGTGTGTGAACATGAAAGTCGATCTTCAGTTTCATGGAAGCCGCCAGATTCATTTGACTTGAACGGGTTGCGCTCTCCTCTTCTTCTCGATCTCCTTTGCGTCAACTTTGTGGAATATAGGCTTCGGCTCTCCCATCCTATGCCCTACAGCAAGCTGAATTTTTCCAGCCTCCTCCCATCTCTGCGAGTGGACACTGCCGGGTATGTTAAGAAGGCTCCAGATCTTCTCAGCTGTAGATGGCATGAACGGTTCAAGTAGTATCGCTAACGCGTAAACCAGTTGAGCAGATATGAAAAGGGCTGTAGCGGCCTTCTCTCTATCTTTCTTGATCAAATGCCAAGGTTCTTTTGTACTTAGGTACTGGTTGCCCTTTCTAGTTAAATCTACGATCGCTGACAGAGCATCTCTCAGCTTGAACTGCTCGAATAGGCCTCCAATATGTTTAGGAGAGTTTTCTATCTCTTGTAAGATACTTTTATCAAGGTCATCCAATATCCCTGCCGAAGGAAGAGAGTTTTCGAAGTAGGTATTGAGAAAGGTCAATGTTCTATGGATGAAGTTTCCTACGACATCATTCAATTCAGAGTTTATCCTTGCTTCAAATTCGCTCCATGTGAAATTGGCATCTTTCAACTCCGGCCTTATCGCCATCAGTACAAACCTCCAGTAATCCGGTTCAGCCAGCTCGACCGCCTCATCCATCCAGACGCCTATTCTTCTGCTTCTGGAAAACCTCTGGCCTTCATACATTATGAATTCAGTCGATGAAACTTGCCAAGGGAGCAAGTAGTTTTCTCTCATCGCCATCAATAGAGCTGGAAATATTATCGTGTGGAAAGGGATGTTGTCTTTGCCGATAAAGTGAACATTCTTCGTATTCTTATCGAACCAGTATCTCTTCCACGACTCAGGTTGAGCGTTCTTCTCAGCCCACTCAATGGATGCTGAAACGTATCCTAAGACCGCTTCCATCCAAACGTATATGGTCTTCCCTTCAGCGCTAGGAAACGGGGCTGGAATGCCCCACTTATTGTCACGTGTAAGCGCTCTAGGTCTCAAACCCTCTTCTATCCATCTATAAGAGAAGTTCCTGGCGTTATCGGGCAGTTGCGGATTAGAATCTATGTAGGCTCTAAGCCGTTCGCCGAACTTGGGCAGATCGAAAAACCAATGTTTGGAAGACCTAATATCAGGAGCCGTCCCGCAGAAGACGCATCTCGGGCGCCTAAGATCCACAGGATCTAGCACTCTCCCACAAGCGTCACATTGGTCTCCTCGCGCCAGATTCGAGCCGCAATACGGACATTCGCCTTCAACGAACCTGTCCGGTAGAAAACGTTCACACTTCGGGCAGAAGGGAAGTTCCACTGTCTGGCTGAAGATGAAATCGTTTTCATATATTCTCCTATAGAACTCTTGGACAAATTTGATGTGGATAGGGTTCTCCGTTCTCGTGTAGTTGTTGAAGCGAATTGCAAACTTATCCAGTAGACTGCATATGATCGCGTGCTGTCTATCGGTCAAGTCTTTCGGTGAAACCCCTGCTTTGATCGCCTCAACCTCTATTGGCGTGCCATGCTCATCCGAGCCGGTAACAGAAATTACATCCTCCCCTCTCAAACGCAAATATCGAGTGAAAACATCTGCCGAGAGAAGATGTATGAAGGTCCCTAAATGCGGAACCATGTGAACGTAGGGCCACGCAGCGCAGACTATCCATTTTCCCATCTTATCGATAACCTCAGGAATGTTCATCTTAGGAAAACGTCTTTGCTTCGAAAGCCGTTATTGATCTAAATAACGGTTCGGTAGATGAAATCCCTCCAAGATTAAAGCTACAACGGGAGCTTGATACTCATTAATCTTTCCCAAAAGTCTACCCATTGAGCTTGGAATGCATTTAATACAGCCACAGTAATCTATTGATGAACAGTTGGTATCGAAGTTTGAGCCAAGACTACATGAAGATGCTGAATAGGGCCTTTGAAAAGATTCCGAAGAAGCCTACTACTGGAGAAAGGTTTGAGATGCCGAAGCCCAATACTATTCGTGTCGGAGGTCGAACGATCGTCCAAAACTTTGGAGAGGTCTGCACTCAACTCAACAGAGACCCCCGTCATGTTCTGAAGTTCTTCTCAAAGGAGATGGCTACTGCAGCGATATTCGATGGAACTCGAGTCATCTTCCAAGGTAAGTTTCAGTCTCAATCGATAGTGCGACTACTTGAGATATATGTCAATAGATATGTGATATGCCCGATTTGTAGAAGACCAGATACCAAGGTTGAGAAACAGGGCAGATTCTTCTTCCTTGTATGCGAAGCTTGCGGAGCGAGGTCCTCGGTTCTTCCAACGTAGTCTGGAGGCTGATGATTGGATAAAGCTTGCTTGAAGATATTTCGCCAAAAGAAATGTGTACTAGTTGCAGTTTGTGATCGCGACCTTCTCGGCAAGACATTCCGCGACGGAAAGTTGAAACTCGAGGTTGATAGAAAGTTCTATGGCGAAGATCTGTCAACGATTGAGGAAGCTATGGCTGCTATCGAGAAGGCTGACGTAGCCAACCTCGTCGGTGTTAGAGTAGTAGAGGCAGCGGTTAAGAGAGGACTCGTGGACAGGCAAGCCATTATTACGATAGCTGGAATCCCTCACGTTCAGGTTATAAAGATCTAGAGAGGTAGCTCCCGCGTTACGTTTAAGCACTCTTACTAAAGGAAATACTGTTCGAGTATGAAAACTGTTTTTCTTTTTCCTGAGCAGTCGACACAGAAACTATATCTAGGTAGACCCGGTTCTATATGAACCGCGCATAATCGAGGTTTCAACATGGGAAAGAAGAAGGTGCTCAGTGAAAGTCAACTTAAGGAGATGGTTCTTCCTGACACCGGTCAGTTACTGGGTATTGTATCCCAAATGTTAGGGTACGATAGGCTTCTCGTTAAATGTACTGACGGCCATGAAAGGGTCTGTAGGATTAGAGGTAAGATGAAGAGGAGGGTCTGGATAAAGGTCGGCGACGTGGTCTTAGTCGCCCCTTGGGACTTCCAAGCTGAGAGCCGTGGAGACGTCTTATGGAGATATACTGAAAGTCAGGCCCAATGGCTTAGAGGTCATGGTTACCTAGCTGCATGATGAGGAGACTACCAGGTGAAAGGATGGGAGACAAGGGTCGAGAAGAAGGTTAGACTCAAAGAAAGAAGATATGAAATCGACCAATTGATGAAAGAGAAAAGAAGCGAAGAGATGGAAGCTCTCGAAGAAGTTTTCGACAAATCAACACTCATGATAATTTATCACATGCTTAATACTGGAGAATTGAATAAGATTCACGGAGTTGTCAAGGCTGGGAAAGAGTCTCGAATATATTGGGGTATAGGACCTAGGGGAAAGGAAGTAGCTGTCAAAATATACCTAACCTCGTCCACTGAATTCAGGAAAGGTAGACTCGTATACATCGAAGGCGATCCGAGATTCAGTAGAGCGAAAAGAGATACTAGAGCGCTTGTTTACCTCTGGGCGCAGAAGGAATTCAAGAATCTAGAAGCAGCTCGAGAAGGCGGAGTTAAGGTTCCAAAACCTATAGCGGTTAATCGGAACGTTCTATTAATGGAGTTTATCGGTAGAAATGGCATTCCTGCACCTTTACTTAGAGAAGCAGAATTGAAGAACTCATTGAGAGTCTACAGAAAATTGTTGAGGTGTCTACGGCTACTTTATGCACGATCGAAACTGGTTCATGGAGACTTGAGCGAGTATAATATCATGATCTGGAGAGACCAACCTGTACTTTTTGATCTCTCTCAAGCTGTTCCTTTGGATCATCCTCTCGCAAATATCTTGCTTAAACGAGACATAGAGAACCTAAACAACTACTTTGGCAGCATAGGGGTTGAAGTCGAACCTGTAGACAAGTTATTCAGCTGGGTGGTGGGTCAAGGTGGAAACTAAGATCAATACCGTCATACCTCGCGACAGGATCGGCGCCCTGATCGGTCCAGAAGGAACGGTGAAGAACAGGATTGAGCGCGCCTTTAATGTCAAAATGACCGTGAACAGCGAGAGCGGAGTCATAGAACTAGTGCCGAATGAAGGCAACAATGACCCGGTTAGCTTACTTAAAGCGAAGGATGTGGTTACCGCAATTGGGAAGGGTTTTGCTCCTGAGAAAGCTTTCATCCTTTTCGAAGACGACAAGGTCTTGGACGTACTCGATCTTAGGGATCTATTTGGTCGGAGCGAGACCGACATACAGAGGATCAAAGGGAGAATAATAGGGCGTGAAGGAAAGACGAGGAGGATGATCGAAGAGATGACTGACGCTAGCATCTCCGTTTACGGCCACACCATCGGGATGATAGGTGGATATGATGCTGTTTCCACAGCTCGAGAGGCTGTAGAGATGCTGATCAAAGGAAAACAGCACTCAACATTGTATAAATTCCTAAGAATCAAGAGAAGAGAAGCAAAAAAGAAAATGACGTTAGAATTATGGGAGAAACCGCCTGAATGAGAAGGAAAAACGATCCCGGCATTGAAGCGTTCGTTGAAATTGCACCAATTTGCCGAGACAACGATTGCCGTCAAGAATACTCGATACCAAAATTAGAAGAACATACATACTCTAGTCGAAAGACGATCGACACGCAACTGGCGGATAGTCCATGACCGAGGTCTTCGAGGAGATCAGTCCAGCAGACTTCTTCTACAGAAACCGAGACATAGCAGGATTCACCAACCCCTCACGCGCTATCTATTCCACAGTTCGAGAGCTCGTAGAAAACTCTCTGGATGCATGCGAGATCAACAGCATCCCGCCTGACATCTACATCCGGGTTTCACATGAGTCCGGGCCGACAGAAGGTTCAGGAGTTTACAGGATAAGAGTCGAAGATAATGGATCTGGCTTGCCTGAAGAGATAATCCCTTCAGCTTTCGGTCAAGTCCTCTTCGGTTCAAAATACAAGCTTAGACAAACCCGTGGAACTTTCGGATTGGGAGGCAAGATGGCTATCCTTTACGGCCAGATCACAACCCATTCAGAAGCCTACGTGATGTCAAGTACAGGGACCTCCAGAATATTCGAGTATCGTTTGATGATGGACATTCAGAAGAACAAGCCGATAGTCATCAAACGTAAAGTCTTTCCTAATAAAGGCAAGTGGCATGGAACAGTAATAGAATTCTCAACAGAAGCTGACTATGTTAGAGCGATGTCGAAGATCCTGGAATATTTGAAGCAGACGGCGATAGTCGCGCCATATTCCGACATTACCTTCGTCGACCCAAAAGGGAGGCTCTACAGATTCGAAAGAGCAACACGTGAAATGCCTAAGCCTCCAGATGAGACTACACCGCACCCTCATGGAGTCGATGTTGAAACAATAAAGAGATTGATCTCAATCACAAACTCACGGACAATGCATGAATTTATGAAGAAGCATTTTCAAAGAGTCGGAGACAAAATAGCTAGACGTTTTCTAAACTTCGCAGATATCGGAGGCAAGAAGAACCCGAAGAAGCTTGGGCCTGACGAGATCGTCAAACTCGTTACCGCTATGAAGAACTTCAATGAGTTCCTATCTCCAGATGCTAGTTGTCTATCTCCACTGGGAGACAAATTGCTGGAGACAGGAATAAGGAAAGAACTGAGCCCTGAATTTGTAGCGGTGTATCAACGTAAGCCAGCTGCCTACTCAGGATTCCCATTCATCGTCGAGGTTGGTGCTGCGTGCGGCGGAAGCATTCCTACATCTAGCGGGATTCTTCTTTATCGTTTTGCGAACAAGATCCCTCTATTATTCGATGAGGCGAGCGATGTCTCTTGGAAAGTTGTGAACACCTTGATGAATTGGAGGCATTACAGGGTTATGCCGGAAACTCCCTTGGCAGTATTCGTGCATATCTGCAGCCTCAAGATTCCGTACAAGACTGTTGGTAAAGAGTTCATAGCTGACAGACCCGAGGTTGAACATGAGATACTGAACGCGTTAAGGGAGGTCGGAAGGCAACTTTCCATCTTCCTCTCTAGGAAGGAGCATATGGAGAGAGAGAAAAGGAGGCTCGACGTATTCTCAAAGTATCTTCCAAAGATCGCTTCATTCTCAACCAAGCTAGCTCATAAACCTAGAGAACCAAGCGTTAAGCCACTTCTTAAGAGTATAATGAAGTATGGAGCGGAAGAAGAAACGGAAGTTTCTGAAAAAGGTGAAGAGTGATGCCGAAGAAGAAGCCTACAGGCTCGATAAAACTGAGAAAAGAGAAAGTTTTGACGGGTCTCCAGAATTTCGGTCTAGGGATATACGATCAGATAGTGCAGAGAGAGTTTCCTTCGATCAAGATGCCGAGCCGATCTATTCATAATATCTTTTACGACCCAAAACTTAGGCAATACATTCTAGGAGACAGAGGCGTAAGAAGAAGTTCGAGAAACGTTAGACATATTAGACCTTTCACTCAACTCGTCTGGACAGCATCGTTCGTCGATGAGCTAACTAGATTGAATAAGACGAGTACATTGAGAGATGTCTTCTACTCAGCTCAAGCGTATGAGATGAATTTCGTCGATCAAGCTGAGTCTGACAACATCATTACAGATCTTGAGACCGTAGTCGCTTCTCCGAGAGAAGACTTCAACGTCTTCCCGGAAGAAAGATCAGCGATCTTCGGCGACCTGACGATAGAGTATACCGTTCCAGGCTATGAGGGAAGAAGGCTGAACCTTGCAAGCCATCCTGACGGAATGATGATAGGACCGGCGCTGACAAACGCAGAGTTCGTCGCATGTAAGGCAGACAAGATCATAGCCATAGAGAAAGGCGCGCTCTTCACGAGGTTCGTTGAGGAGAAGGTGCATAAGAAGTTCAAAGCGATTCTGATACAAACGGCTGGGCAAGCTCCGAGAGCAACAAGAGCTCTGATGAGAAGATTGAACAAGGAACTTGGGCTTCCAGTTGTGATTCTAACCGATGGCGACCCATGGGGTATGCACATAGCGATGGTCATAATCAGCGGATCAGCGAATGCAGCTCACCTTCGAGAACTCAATACACCTGACGCGAAATGGTCAGGAGTATGGGCTACAGATATAGTTGATTACAAGCTTCCAAGCGAGAGGCTCAGCGACCTTGATATCAAAAGGCTATACGAGCTTCAGAAAGACCCTCGATACGAAGGCGAACTCTGGAAGAGAGAGATAGAAACCTTCCTGAGAGTCAGAAGGAAGGCTGAGCAGGAAGCCTTCAGTAGGTACGGGTTGACTTACATAGTTGACGAGTATCTACCTGCCAAACTTGAGGCCATGGAGAGCTACTGATCGCTATACTAACCGAGAAGTTTCTCTGTAACCTCGGAACTTCTATAACTATTGTATTTCGAATCTGGATCGATCACTCCCCCAACAGAAGAGTGCTCTCAATGGGAAACAGAGAGATGAGAAGAGCGATAGGAATTTTATCTCTTCTGCTGGTTACCGCAGTTTCAACGGGTTTCAGAACATTGCAATGCAAAGCTCAAGCAACACAGAACATAGTCATCAATGAGGTTGAACAGAATCCCCCTGGAGATGATAATGCGCCCGGGGCCGAGTGGGTTGAACTCTTCAACCCCCTAGCTAGATCGGTCAATCTGAGCGGTTGGAATGTTATAGCAACTCGTGGAACGCCCAGAACTATAGGTCTCACTGCGAATCAGTCTATCACCGCTGGCGGTTATCTCATTGTAAGCCATACAGCCCAGTGGTTGAATAATGAATATGAGGTTGTAGTTCTCACAAATTCTCTTGGAGTCGAAATTGATAGAACTCTGAATATGACTGATGCCGGCGATGATGCTAGAGCATGGGCTCGCGTTCCCAATGGACGGGATTCTGATAAAGATTCAGACTGGAATCTCCAAGAGTCCACGAAGGGTTTCTCCAACAATCTTATTCGCGTTGGTACAGTTGAATCTTGGCATATCAAGACTCAAATTTGGATTCTGAATACAGCTTATAGCCTCCTGCCTAAGGAGGTTCAACGTGTATGGCAGTACTATCCGATCGAATTGGCTGATGGAGTGGTGTATCCAATTAAGCATTCTTGGAATTCTACATTACATTTCTATCATCCACACACGGGTTGGGGTGGAGCGCTAAATGAGATCTTGAGATGGTACAGCTACTTCATGGACAATCAAACTGCAGGAAATATGCATGATGCAATCTTCAGCGCGGGCGTGATGGCTCACTACATAATCGATATATCGAATCCGTTGAACACCAATCAATCCTTGGCTGAAGAAAATATCCACACAGGATATAAGTCATATGTGGAACGAGATCTGCCGTATTTCCAAATTACAATCTCTGAGCCGGACAATGTTAAGAATGTCAGCGCTTACCTGATAGCCTTAGCCTACTTCTCTCAGACTTACTATTCCAGTTTGATTGAGAGTTTCACTCCAATCGCTAGCGAACCCTATAGGTGGAGTGGAGAAGCCTATAGAATAACTTCTATATGCCTGAATGCGGCTGTGAGAGCTGTAGTATCACTTTGGCTCACTGCTATCGAGAAAGGATATTTGGTTATGACTGAATTCAGTTTTGCGAAAAGGGCCTTCTTAATCGTATCCCTGATTGTCATGATGGCTATCTTAGCGATCAAGAGAACGCCGATAATAAAAGCATGATTTGCCGTTCGACTCTAGCCTACCAGTATACAGTACTCGTAGGAGTCCCTTTCAGAACCGCCTCGGTCTCATCGGGATTCAAAGTCTTCCTTGCACCTTTGGTGTAGTGCCAATCGAAGCAGCACCATCGAATAAGTTTCACTTCTTTATCTCTCAAGCTTTCAGGCAGCGGCTCGTCGGGCGTCCTCTTCGAGAAGCCCACCAGTCTAACAGTGAAGATGCACTTCTTCCATACATTATCATACTCATCCTTCTTCGTCTCAGACATCTCTTGAATATCTATCGTTGTTCCTTGCAACCTCCTAGCCTTGTCAACAGTAGACTGAATTCTAGCCATCCTTCTTACCTTACTCAGAATCTCCTTCTTTCAGTGAATATTAGGATTAGGAGTAGATACGTCATATATCAGGTTTAGCAATCGAATCGATTAGCCTCTTTCTTCCCCCGCTCATCTCTTTCCTTTTCTACACTGCGATAAAATCTGGCGGACCAGTGCTCTCCCATTTCTACTCGCTAAGTCAGGCGGAGCCCAATCTTCTTCAAGACGTGTTCTCGTGATCTTCCCGACCCTAGGCCGGTATTTCACAGAAGTTTTCCTGTAGAGCAATATGCCTTTTCTCTGCCATATCGGCTTCTCCGATAGATCGACTCCGTGCTTAGCGATCAGTTTCGCTATCTCAGTCGCATCCAATCCTTTGAGTTTGTCTGCAGCGGTTCTAGGATTCAGTCCTTCTCTAATTAGAGTCCAGTATCCGTACGCGTTAAGGTAGTTTCCATTCAACTCTCTTTGCCTCCACGTGAGATACTCGAAGATGAGTTCAGCCGGTGTGAGGATGACTCTTGAATCGAACTCGGCAGCCGTCTTCTTTCCGAAGATTTCGTTGATCGCTAATGTAAATCCACATGAGATGATGCTTGCAAGAACGGAATCCAGTTTCTCTACACGACCGTTAAATGGCGGAGGAGGTAGGAACAGTAGATTCACCTCGTCGCTACAAAGATAGCATAGTGAAGGTGCGAAGCCTGAAGAGTAGACCGCTCTGGCCGCGTGGACTAAGCATCTAGCAATTCTTACGTCAAAAGGCTTTTCTACATCAAGCGATTTGCAAAGTCTATTGAATCTCCAGCCGTCTAAGCGGATGAAGAACTCATTTTTCTGCGGGATTCGAAGGTCGGAGAAGACCTCATTTTCTCTAGACTTGATCAAGGCCATTTCTTCATCGAAGAAGCATCGTCAAAACGTATTGATTGGACTTTCGGAGTCTATAGATCAAGAGGTGTTTCAAGGAAACTATTTAGGACCCAGCATTCTGACCGCTTAGATCTTCTAGGATTATTCGAGCATCCACGACGGTAGCTCCTTTCTCATAAACAATGATAGGGTTCAAGTCCATCTGATTGATCTCTGGGTTCTCCATAATCAAGTCCGATGCTCGCAGAAGTATCTTTACGATAGCTTCTTCATCGACAGGCGGCTGGTTCCTATAGCCCTTCAGCATTGGGTAGGCCTTGGTCTCCTTTATCATCTCCCTAGCTTCCTCTTCCTCTATAGGGGCTATTCGAAACGTAACGTCCTTCAGAATCTCAACGAAGATCCCTCCGAGGCCGAACATCAAAGTCTGCCCGAATTGAGGGTCCTTGAGCCCACCTACTATAACTTCCGTGGAGGGCGGAGCCATCTTCTGCACCAATACACCGAGTAGTTTCGCTGAGGGTCTGTAGCTCTTCGCGCTTTCCAAGATCTTCCTGTAGCCAGCCTCGACTTCTCCAGTATTATTCAATCCAACGAGAACTCCGCCGGCCTCGGTCTTGTGAAGTATGTCGGGAGAAACTATCTTAAGGACGATTGGGTAGCCGAACTTCTCCGCGTACTCGACGGCTTCGTGCACAGTGAGAGCAACCGCGAACTCGGGTGTCGGTATTCCATATTCAAGGCATATGGTCTTGGCTTCAGGTTCTAGAAGATTCTTCCTTCCTTCTTTAAGAGCTCTCCTAATAACTTCTGTCGACTTTCGATTCATCGCCAATCCGCTTCCGCAGCTTCTCGCTCGCAAAGTTGTAACATTTAACTCTGACTACCCTAATTGTTCGTATCGAATATTAAGTGTTAAGCCAATGTCAATCGTCTCGATCGGCCGCTTGATTATGGTTGGAACTGTCCACGTGCAGAAATCTAGTGTAGAGAATGTGAAGAAGATAATCTTTGAAAAGAAACCTTCCGTCGTTGCTCTAGAACTTTGCGAAGACAGATACCATCTCCTGAAGACTCGAGTTGAGACACCTCTGATGCCTACATTCAGGTTTGGAGTTATCCCTTGGCTGCTTGCGATCCTCGAAAGAACTGCTGGAGAGAAGACCGGAGTCTTTCCTGGTGCTGAGATGGTTGAGGCGACAGATGCTGCTGCAAGGATCGGTGCGAGGATCGAGTTCATAGATATGCCTATCCAAGAGATTATCCAGAGGATTCGATCCATACCGTTTCGAGAGAAATCTCGACTGGTTTTGGATAGCATTCTCGCGCTTGTAACGATCCTCGTCGGCGTAAAAGTTGAAAAGAACATTCCTAGGTCGCCGGATGAACTTGTGTTGAAATTCAAGAATCGCTACCCAAGCCTTTATAGATGCTTGGTTGAAGAACGGAATAGATACATAGTTCAACGGCTGGCTTCGATTCTAGCTTCAACTTTGGGAACGATCGTTGCAGTTGTGGGCTTAGGTCATCTTAACGATCTGGCGAAGGAGCTTTCGATGGTCAAGATTCCTGAGTCTTACTATAGCGTTTCTCTTAAATGGACGATCTAGTTCCGAGCGCTCTCCCTAAAGGTGAATGCAGCAGACAGCGCCCCCCTAAGTGCTCGCCACCATTCCTCAGCAAAACTGACTAGGACCACATCGCCCTCCGATAATGAGAATTCTTCCAAGAGTCTTCTGGAGTCTTCAGGGCTCAAAGTGCACACGTCTTCAGAGGTACCCGGGATCCTCAGAGTTCCTTCCTCATAACTCAAAATCAAAGTTCCCTTCGCACCAGCCTTCACAGCAGCATCCCTTTGATCAACCCCTGATCTGACCTTGTCCGCTACGGCTTGAACTTGAAGGGCGACGTTGATCGGGCCAACGCCGAAAACATCGAAATCGTATATCTTCATGCTCCTGATATTGGCACTCTTAAAGATCGCGTCTATTCTAGCCTCCCCAGTCTTCGCTAAGAAAGTTCCAACCTTCGGTCTGCTCTTAGTATATCCCTCTCTCTCGTAAGATCTCATTATCCCACGAACGACCCCTTCAGGCATCTCGAGCATAGAGCTGAGGCGGTAGCGTCCAACAGTAGCTTCCTTCTGGACGATTAGGAGGAAGAATAGCTCGTTGAGCTCAGAGAGCCTCTTCGACAAATGTTATACCCATCAAGTATTTTCCTTAAACTCTCTTATGGTGGTTCTGGTAGAGGAGGAGGCCAACTGGAATAGGCTGTGAAAGACCAAATCAGCAAATCTCCATCAGCAACCAGATATTTGTCGCAACCGGTCTCTCCGAGGATCCATATCTTCTCACTCGAATCCCATCTGTACCAAAGCCAACCATGAGTACTATTGCCTTTGACTCCGTTAATCGATACTACGAATGCACCTAAGCCTCCCATAGTATAATTCAATTCGGCAAGTCTGCTCGTCACACTCAGTAGAGATTCTCCAGATACAGAAGCGACATCATGATGCCAAGTTCTATACGTGGTTCCATTTCCATAGTCCAATACAATCTCGAGGGTTAGAACAGATTTTCCAACTCTATCTTCAAGCATACTGTACTGCCCATAGTAGAAAGCTGCAAGCGATGTTGTAACTATAGCCCAACACAAGAAACTGACAGCTGCCAACCTCCATACTCTAACTTCTCTACTTGAGTTTTGAGTAGCCATGTTCTCTCAACTCCTTCAAAGCTAACAATAACGGAACAGCTCCGAAGAAGAACAACACCGCATTACTAAACTCGTGGATCAGAGCGAAAGGCACTCCTGAAACCATTATGCCAGCTACAATCGGCCACTTGACTGAACCGAAGTAAAGCCATGAGAAAGAGATCCCGCTAGCGAGGTTAGTTAAGAGGTCGTATACAAAAGTAGCTAGAAGCCCTGCTAGAGCGACTTCATAGCTGAATAATAGTCGTCTTTTCCCCAGAGACTTCTCGAAGATGCTTGGGTTGAACCTTCTCAAAGAGCCGCCGACTATACCGTAAATCGACTCGCAAATCATCGCAGCTATCCATATCAAGAAGTCGAATCCATAAGGGTTCAAGCTGCCGTAGACAGCCCAGATCAAAGCTCCAGTGCATATGCCGACGAAGGTCCCGAAGTAGAAGCCGCTTGAGAAGACGATCAAATCCATGATCTTCACGTTGGGCAGCCAAATCAACAAGTAGTTTGTAGCCAAAGATAAGGCGACCATGGAAGCGACTGCACAGATATCGATTATTCCCAGCTTCCTTCTAATCATGAACAACCCTAGGATGGATATCCAAAGTGCCGCTGCGATTATGCCCAATAACGGGATACCTGCAAAGTTTTGGGAGAGGAGCGCTTCGAGCCAGTTGGATATGCGGGTTGCCTTCTAGGTTATTTGACCTAGCGCCAACTAGGCTAATTCACCTACTTAACATTATCGATGAAGCTGAGTCAAGGTTTCAGTTCTTCGCCGCCGGTCAATACCCGAGTTAACGCAGCGTTGACCTCCGCGAACCCTGCCTTCTCTTTCGAAGAGACAGGTATCGGTTCGAAATTCAAGCCTGTTCGAGTAATCGAACGAGCTAGATCTATGCTGATAAGCGAAGCCGTTCTCCCTAAACGTACCTCTAGAGCATGTTCAAGCCGCTCAATCTCCTCAGACCAACTCACCATTTGATCGAGCTCATCAGATGTAACGAGATCAGTCTTCGTCAACATGTAGATTTGAGGTTGTAGAAGCCTATTGTAGACAGCCGCGGCCATAAACATGTTAGAAACATAATTCAATGGGCTTCTACAGAAAGGTGCGTCGAAGAGATATAGAACCGCACTCGAATCATCCGTTAGCGCATGCGAGATGTAGGGGCCGCTCTCTCTAAAAGCGAAGAGCTCTATCTGTCCAGGTGTATCGACCAAAACGATATCTGGCCCAGAATCCTCAACGCTCTCCTTTATCTCTTCGATATGATCGCCGACCAAGTCAGCAGCCATCAAGAGCGCGCCATTAGGTCCAAGCTGGTACTCCTCCATTAACGCATCAAGATCGACGTATGCTCTAACATCAACATCAGGGTTATAAGGGAGAGCCGCAGCTCCCGGGTCAAGGTTCAAGCTGACGACGTTCTGGTCACTCATCCTAAGCCAATCGAGAAAGCTCGCAGTGAAGACCGACTTTCCAGAGCCAGCCATCCCAACAATGAAGACCGCATACAATATAGAGGCCTCACGCTGAAAAGAAAAAACCGCGAGTTTGAATTAAGTTTTATCGGTACGTAGGATTTGCGAAGAACTGATCTGGGCGACTTTCACGCGGCAGTCGAATAGCTTATATCCAAAAAACTATGAACTTTGCCTAGGCTGCGATGAGGAGCAGGCTAGAAACTGAAGGGTGATGGACAACCTGGGTTCCGAGGCGGCCCTGATCTTGTCTTTCCGAGGATTCTAGCCATATCGATTATGGCTTTGATCACTCGTTCTCTCGCTTTTTCCCGGTCTTTCTCTGTCGATGAGAAGTGAAGTTCAATGAGGGCGCCTCCTCTTCCCTCCCCCCCTTTCGGATGGGACTTGACGTATACCCCTCGGTTCCTCCGCATCACTCTATCGATAAGCGGGGAGAGAGCTGACTCAACTATACCTCTAACGACCATGCTCGATTCGTAGAATGCGACGCCTCCCGACTTTCTTCTTATCATTTCGGCAATGATCCTCTCAAATATAGCTTTCAATTCCTTCGGGACGCCGGGGAGGGAGATCAGCCTCGCCCCTCTATATTCAACAAGAACTCCAGGTGCTGTTCCAACGGGATTCGGTATAGGACTAGACCCTTCCGGAAGAATAGCCATCTTAACTCTTGGTTTGGTTAACCTCAATCTCTTCGGAGGGCTCATCTCCTTGTACCTGTCTCTTACGAGTCTCAAAGCTTCTGGATTCAACTTCAACCTCTTACCCGTTGCTTTGGAAATGCCTTGCAAAGTCTTATCGTCAAAGGTGGGTCCGAGGCCGCCGGATGTGATTACGAAGTCAACCTCTCTCCTTACAGCTTCCTTTACTACAGAGGCGATTTCTTGAACGTCGTCCCCGACCTCTATTATTCGAGTGACTTTGCCGCCGAGTCGGGTTATTTGATCCGCGAGCCATTGAGCATTAGTATTCAATGTCTTCCCGATTAGAAGTTCATTCCCGACGCAGATTATCTCTACTGAGCAAGCCAATTCTGATTTCACCGAAGCCAGCTTGCATACTCAATCTACTCCTTCTTCGAGAGCCACCATTTCAAGTACTCTTTCTGCCTCCTCTTCCGTTGTTCTTCACTAGTCTCTCTACCTCCATACATTTCGTCTTTTCCTTCCATCAATTGCTGGAATGTAAACGTCAGGCCGCAGCTCTTGCATGCGTATTGTTTCAACTTGGAATCGTATGAGAGATCTCCTCCGCATTCCAAGCAGTAGTACGGCATCTAGAGTTTGATCCTCCTCGCTATGCTAGAACAACCGTTCTGTTAGTTAAATCTTGGTCTTCAAGAATCGATAGGCAACTTTCCAGATTAAACAAGGGAACACCAAGATTGGAGATAGGAGAGAAAGAACTATCGTCAAGATTGAGAGGACAGAAAAGCTATTCTCTAGTGGAGTTCGGGAACCCACATATGCTTCCCAAATTTTTGCATCGACCTCACATCGGCCACATAATAGTGGGTAGGAAGCTTCCTTGCGATTCGCTTGAATTCGCCTTAACAGAACTTTTCCTATAGCAAATATGTTAGATAGAGTGCTTACTACAGTCAGATAGAATGTAGGCAAAGACAATGAAGGAAGATTATTACTCATATACGAAGAAGTGGTTTGGAAGATTGGCTCCTTTCTATGACATGGTGGAGTTGTTTGTTTCTGGAGTAAGGGATAAAGTTGTAGAATTCACTGACGCGAGAGACGGCTCAATAATATTAGATGTATGCACTGGAACTGGAGAACAAGCATTTGCATTCGCAAGAAGAGGGTATGATGTCGTTGGGATTGACCTATCTGAAGATATGCTTGAAGTAGCCAGCGAGAAAAACAAGTATGGGAACGTGGAATTTGAGGTGGCTGACGCCACGAATATGCCTTTTAATGATAACCGTTTCGATGTTTCTTCTGTATCCTTTGCTTTGCATGATATGCCCTCAACCATTAGGGTGAAAGTGTTAAAGGAAATGGTCAGAGTTAGCAGGCCGAAAGGTATTCTAATAATTGTCGATTATGCTCTGCCAAAGAACAAGATCGGTAGATATTTGATACGTCACCTCGCTAAGCTTTACGAGAGTAAATATTATTCAGAATTTTTGAAGACTGATCTAAGGTCCTTGCTCGGGAAGTTAGGGATTGAGATAGAAGAAGAGCTCCCGATAATGCTTGGTGCGGCTAAGGTTTTAAAGTGTTTAAAAGAAGCTATGTCAATAACACGTTAAAGCGTTCTGGAGACTAAATTTTATATATTGATTTGATGCATCAACTTTGGTAAACTCTGGGCTAGGAGAAGCTTCCAGATGTATAGGTGTTCCATGCTGAGGACTATTCTTATGATCACCAAGTCCAGCATGGGCTTTAGACACCTATGAGCTGGGAGAAGAACGCTCTAGCCCGTTGTTCTGCTTCCAGGAGGTTTTTGAAATGAGTAGAAAACATAAACAGCAAATATTTTCTGTTGAGACGCCTCGTGAAAGGAGTCTCGCAGTAGAGGATCACATACTGGAGACTGTTGAGACGGTACGGCGACAACTGCAGGTTGAAAGGAACTATCGAACAGCTCTTCTCTTTGCACTGTGCATCGTTGAGAAGCTGGAAGAAATCGTTCGTCAGAATGATGGAGCTGAATAGAGGAGGGGAATGGTCCGAGATGGAGGAACTGAATCTGATAAGGAAGGCATTTGAGCTCGCCGGGTCGAAGAGAGCTTTCTGGCGTGAATGCCTCTTCCATATGGGTCAAAGCCCAAATACAACTTTTATCGAGGATGTTCTCGACGGCAAGAGAAGACTCTCGAGGCATGATCTTGAGCTGGTTTTAGACTATCTGAAGAAACACAGACTGCTCCATGCGCGCTGAAGATGGCATATTGGCAGAAACTGGAAAGAATGGTCCGAGTATGCTGGGTTTCAACTTGTGCCCTGTATAGATTTCTACAGGTTCTAGAAAGGGGTCGCTTAGGGTCCCTTTCGAATGATGCTAGAAGATAAGCAGTGCTTGTGCCTAAATTTCAGTCGATTCTTCTTCAGGAATGTAATAGTACTCGCCCTTCTCCTTCTGCATTCGATCTATCTTACTCTCGGGTTTGTTAACTCTAGGTCTACCTGTCACTGGGTCTCTTCTGAAGGTGATCTTCATATCGGTTAGGAAAGAGTTCATCCCGTCTCTTAGAGAAACTGGGCTCTCCGCATGCCCTTCAGCTCCAGGTTTACCAGTGAAGATCATCAGTCTATCGGCGATGAAGTCTTGAGCTACAATGTCATGTTCTACGACGAAGCCGAATGCTTCAAGTCCTTCCACCACTTTCCTAATAGCTCGTGCAGCCGCAAGTCTCTCCTCAACATCTAGGTATGCGCTTGGTTCATCTATCAAGTATAGGTGGGCCTCCTTAACGAGGCAAGCTGCTATCGCTACGCGTTGGAGTTCTCCTCCACTTAAATCTTCAACATCTCTATCGAGAAATTTCTTCAAAGCTAAAGGTCTTACCAATTCGTCCTCAAAGAAGTCAGTTCCGTATCTTTCTTCCCCTACATCTCTCAAAAGTGAATAGACAGAACCCTCGTATTGAGCGGAGATGTACTGCGGCTTGTAGCTGACCGTCAATCCTTCTAGTGGGGGTGCCTCTCCCTTGTCAGGTTTCTCTAGCTTCGCTAGAAGCTTTATGAAAGTCGTCTTACCTATGCCGTTCGGCCCGAGGATTCCTATGGTTTCACCTTGCCTTACCTCGCCTGCATCAACTCTCAATCTGAAGCTTCCGAAAGATTTCTCCATAGAAGACCAGTTTAGTTTCCAAGCTTCCATCTGCTTCAGTTCTCTCGGAGGTTTCACATGGAACTTTATCGGCTGTGATCTGAACCTCATATTTTCGTCCGGAATGAAGCCCTCCAAGTAGATGTTTATTCCAACTCTAACCCCATGCACATTAGACATAATCCCATATGCCGCGGGCTCGCCGTAGAGTACACAGACTTGATCGGATAGGTAGTCGAGCATCGCTAGGTCGTGTTCAGCTATCAAGACTGTCTTCCCTTCATCAACAAGACTCCTTATAGCTTTCGCAGCTCTCAACCTCTGACTGACATCGAGATGGCTCGACGGCTCGTCGAAAATATATACATCAGCCTCACGGCAGATCGCTGCGGCGATCGCTACCCTTTGGAGCTCCCCGCCGCTCAATACGCCGATAGATCTGTTCAAGATGCTCTTCAATTGAAGATCTGCGACGAGTTTAGCCAGTTTTCCTGTTCGGTCAGTCTTCTGCAAGAGAGTTGAGACTCTGCCTTTAACGTATCTTGGAATAACATCAACGTACTGCGGTTTATGAACGACCTTAAGCTTACTTTTCGACAGCTTCTCAAAATAGTCTTGAAGGATTGAACCTCTATAATGTCTTATCACTGTCTCCCAGTCAGGGGGAGAATCGTATTCCCCAAGGTTGGGTCTTATCTCTCCAGAGAGTATTCTTAGAGCGGTCGTCTTTCCAGTTCCGTTTCTGCCAATAAGCCCTGTGATGACGCCTTCCTTGGGGATCGGCAATCGGAAGAGCTTGAACATGTTTGGGCCGTATCTATGGCTACACTCTTCTTTCAGCTCTTCAGGCAAGTTTATTATCGTTATGACTTTGTAAGGGCATTTCTTGACACATATCCCGCAGCCGGTGCAGAGAGATTCGACTATTGTAGGCGGTTTATCCTCGCCATCAGAGAAGACCACTGCATCGATTCTGTTCCGAACTTCTGGGCAGAAGTTTCTGCACTCATGCTGACAGTCCTTCGGTTTACATCTTTCTCTGTCGAGAACCGCGACCCTAACCATATTGTTTCAACCAGATCAGCAGGTAATGCGCCGCTTTATAGAAGACAAAACATAGATCGATTGTAAAAAGAGAGAAGTTCACGCAGGGGCTACCATTCTTCTTCTTCCCAGCCCTCTTCCTCGCTCCATTCTTCCTCTTCGCCCCACTCCTCTTCCTCGCCCCACTCCTCTTCTTCTCCCTTCGTGATTTTCATTACTTTTGCCTCCGTACGCTACGGAGCTAATTGTTGCCTCTCGTGCCTCGTTTTTAAAGTTTTTGGTTAAAATTCTCATTTAGACGAAAACTTTTTCGGATCTGAAAGTACTCGGCCTTCATCTTAGCATCCGGCTTCCTCAGGCCCTTTCTCATGAAGGCCCAACAAATATTCGGTGTGCTATGAGCTGCTCCAACGTTTCCCTTCCTGTCTAAGGTTATTATTCCAATCGGTAAGCCGATTCTCCTATTCTCGAGTTCAACAGCTCGTTCCGCAGCTTTCTGAGCAGCAGCTCCCTCTGACATGAGGTCACAAGCGGTCTTTGCGAGGACCGATCTTATCGCTCCTTCACCAACTCCTGTCGCTGAAGCAGCGCCAGATTCATCGTCAGCGTATGTCCCGCATCCGATTAAGGGTGTGTCACCTATTCTCCCTGGAAACTTCAAGGCGATTCCCCCGGTCGAAGTGGCTGCAGCAACATCTTCATTCATGTCTATCGCTATCGCCCCCACTGTTCCAACCTCTATCTCGGGATGTTTTCGAAGAAGTTGCAGTGTCTTCGGCATATCTCCAACCTTTCCGGAAAGTAGCCGAAGCTTAAGCTTCTTCCATTCTTCAAGTCTGGCTCCGTTCACCGGTGCTGCTCTTTGCAAGGCGTAGAGCTCGCCCAGCCTCTGAGCCCCTATACCCGCCAAGAGGACGTGGTCGGTCTTCTCCATTACCAGTCTAGCTAGACTCACTGGGTTCTTGAAGGATTTGACGAGAGCCACTGCGCCCGCGCGTAATGTTCTTCCATCCATGATAGATGCATCCATCTCCTCCTCGCCCTTCAAGTTCAAGTTTGATCCTACTCCAGCATTGAATACTGAACTGTCCTCCATCGAAATCGTTGCTTCCTCAACAGCTTTCAACGCAGTTCCGCCCTTCGCCAAGACAGAGTAACCTCTCATCGCGGCATCTTCAACCCCTTTCAACGCTAGCCTATGCTTTCTCAGCGGCCAGAAACCAGCCCCGCCATGAACAGCTATCACCGGGCGCAATTCCAATCTCCTATCAGAGCGTTAGCTAGTCTCTTACGGATCTTGCTAGAAACATTTGTTAGGTCAGCTAAGACTCTCAAAGGCTGGTTAGGATCTTCGGGAGTCTCCTTAAACTCCTTAGCGTTACATCAGCCTGCAATATCTTCCTTTTGTATCGTCGCCTCCTATCGATAAGGATGGTCTTCATTCCTATGGATTTCGCGCCGGTTATATCATGTTTAATAGAGTCTCCAACAAAGGCAGTATCTTCCGCTTCTGCACCTAATTCTCTCAATGCATAATAGAAGATTCCTTGATATGGCTTCCTAATCCCCAATTCAGCTGATCTAGCGACGACACTGAAGTAGTCTCGCAGTTTCAGTTGAGATAAGACTCGGTCTGGCACTTCGCTGGATGAAGTATTTGTCACGATGCCGAGTCGATATTTCCTTGCCAAGAGACTTAGAATCTTCGGCACCTCTGGAAAAGACACTACGCCAGAGGATCTCGCTTCGACGAATATATCCACAGCCCGCCTGAGCAGTCGCTCATCGATCCTGCGGGAAGAAACATGAGATAGAAGATTGCCCAGCCACCATCTCATCGGAACCTCGACTAGGAATCTCTCTCTAAGCTCGTCGAATCTCCTATAATTCTCGAGGAAGAGAGAGGTCAAAGACTCTCTGTCTATTCCGTAGCCGCTCCTATTTGCGAACGTGACAAGCCTATACAAAGCGACTATGTCTACAGCTCTGTCTTCTACCTCACGAGTGACAAGAGTCTCACCCAAATCGAAGAGGACGCACTCGAGGGGCAAGTTTCACCCAATTCTCCAACACGATGAAGCTTTCCGCTCATCCATGATCCAGAAGCTTGACGCCTCTACTTCACGAGCTCCTTCAAGGCAGATCGAACCTCCTGGTCTAATGCCTTCTCTATATCCTTGTCAAGAGCTTCAGGCTGGTGAGATTTCAGGATCTCTTCAACCCTTTGATGAGCTCTAGCCAACATATCTTTAGCGCCTTTCTCACACCACTTGTCCCAACTAGTTCGATCGCATAGTGTAGGGTACCAGAACTCGCTTCGCAGATGTTGTAAAGTATGCCTCTGCGTCAAGAATGAGCCCCCTGGCCCAACATTTTCGGCAACATCGACAGCCAAGTCTTCCTGCTCAGTTCGAAAGTCACTTAGCATTCGCTTCAAGTAAGAAATAATCTCATCATCTATTACTAACTGTTCAAAAGAAACGCCTTGATCAGCGCCTAGAATCCCAAGATGACCGTAGAGTTCAGCTCCAGCCAAACCGCCCATGAGGAGAGTCATACCCTTCTCAAAGGCCGATTGCGCATCAGGAACCTTAGAGTCGGTCAGGCCGGTGTTCACATGCACTGGGAAACCGTAGAAGCGTCCAACTTGGGTTATTGCAGCCGCCATAACGCCCTGCTCAGGAGAGCCGAAAGCGATCATACCTGATCTTTGATCGAATATGTGAGGGATGCCCCCGTACTCGACTGGGACCCCCGGATTCAAGATCTGGGTTATAACAGCACCGGCAATGATCTCAGCATTCTCAACAGCTAGAGTTCCCGCAAGAGTAGCTGGACCGGTGGCGGAAGCCATAACCATAGGGCCGAATGTCACAGGTAAGCCGTATCGAGCGAAGAGCTTCAAAACACCTAAAGCATTCGTTGCGAAGGTAAGGGGGCTAGTTGGTTCACAGAAGTACCAGAGCATAGGCTTCTTTCTAAGAACTTCTTCGCCGCCAGCCAGTATCTCGAAGATCTTCAGTACATACCTAGCTGTCTTCTCATTGTAGATCCAAGTGAAGACTATCTTAGAGGAACCTCTGATCAACTGAGCGTATGCGTATACGTCAAGGGCTTCTATTGGAATATCATGAGCTGGAAGAATCAATGGGCCAACAATAGTGATATTCTCTAAAGCGTCTCCGATTTTGATTCCCTTTTCAAGGTCTTCAGTAGTTCCTATTCGTCTGGTCTTGGTCATCGGATCTATCAGGTTGATATGGCCGCCACTCGACAGAGTTCTCATCTCGCCGTAGCCGACTTTCATATTACTCTCAGGATTTCGAGCATAGATAGTCCATTGATTAGGGATTCTCCCTACGAACTCCATGACGAGCTCTTGAGGGAACTTTGCTATGCAAGACTTGTAGTTGACGATCGCCCCGGTCTCTTCCAAAGTCTTCAGCAGATCTGAATCCTGAAGTTTTACACCTATCTTCTCAAGTATCTGCATAGAAGCTATATGAATCTGGTATACCTGATCTTTACTGAGAATCTTTAGCATCTCTTTAACCTTGACCATCTTCAACTCCTTCTTCTAAGATATGACAACGGGACGCTTGGGCAAGCTGCTACTCAACAGTCTAATGGTCAAACTGGCGCCACGGATTAAAGCTTTTAATCGTAATCGAGCAAATAGACGGCGGATTGGTTAGCAATCTATTTCGAGATGAGTTCTCTTGCCGAAAGCCAAAACCGGTTTGATAACCGTTTCGCTTCCGAGAGAAAGAGTTGATTTGGCTAAACATTGGAATACGCTCGCCAAAGAAGAGTTGGAGAAAGCTGGGCTGGAGGTTCTATATCGGGAAGAACTTGCATTTACAGTTGATGAAACTGTGAATGCAGCAAAATCCGTGGAGAGAAACGGAGCCGATAGTATAGTCTATCTGTTAGGAACGTGGATATATGCGCCTCAGGTCGTCACTGCTGCTCAAGAGGTTACACTACCGACGATCTTATGGAGTCCACGCGACGCAGCCGCCTTCTCACTTACTGGAGCAGGTGTGACTCACGGTTCAATGGACGAAGTTGGGATAAAGCACAAGTTCGTGTACGGCTCGCCGAAAGACGTTGAAGTAATCAGGGACATTACCTCGTTCGCCAAGGCCGCCATGGTAGTGAACAGAATGAAGAGACGAAAGCTAGGGTTGATAGGAGGGCGTGTCGCAGGGATGTATACTACCATGGTGGACATGGCTCAAGTGAAGTCCACCTTTCAGGTTGAGATAGAGCATGTGGACCAGTATCGAGTGATACTTGAAGCTGAGAGAGTTCCGCGCGAAACTGTTGAGGAAACGATGGAGAAGATTCGTAAGGAATTCGGCAAGATCTACCCACCTGAGGAGAAGCTACTCCGCTCATCGCGACTATATCATGCTGTAAAAAAGATAGTGGATGAAGACGGATACGACTTTATCGCTATAAAATGCCAAGACGAGGTGATCGGCAACTACGTGTCATACTGTCTTCCCGTATGCATGCTCAACGATGATGGGATAGTCACTGCATGTGAATCCGATCTCAACGCTGCATTGACGATGCAGATGCTTCACCTTTTGACGGATCAAGCTGTAATGTTCGCTGATGTGAATGATGTAGACTTCGAAGAGAAAATATTGAGGTTGGTCAATTGCGGATCGATAGCCAGCAGTCTAGCGACCTCAAGAAAAGACGTGGACTTGGGACTCCAGTACGAGTACCTAGGAAGGCAGCAGGGATGCACCACGATATTCTGCTGTAAACCCGGCAGAGTCACCTTGGCTAGGCTCAGCAGAGTCAAAGGCAAATACGTTATGCTGATAGCCACGGGTGAAGCGTTCCAGCAGCCTAAGGAAAGATTCAAAGAAGTTCGCTATGTCTGGCCTCATGCATTCGTCAGACTTGACGGCGACCCAAGGATGCTCGTTCAGAATGTCCGTTCAAACCATATGCATATGGCTTATGGAGAGGTTAAGGAAGAACTTCTGGAAATTTGCGATCTGCTAGGCATAGAAGCCATCTTGGTCTAGGAGGAGGAAATGGCTTTTACGTTGAGCAAACGTATTATCCGAGCATCATTCAACTTGAGAAGAGGGGAATGTCATTGAGCAAGGAACAGATTCTGAAAGAGATCATGGAGAGCGTAGTCTCGCTCGATATAGATAAGATCAAACTGCTGGCAGAGAAGGCTGTTCAAACTGGAATCCCGGCCTATACGGTCGTCATGGAAGGCCTAGCGAAGGGGATGGACATAGTCGGCCAGAAGTATGAAGCTGGCGAGTACTTTCTAGCTGAGCTTCTAATGGCCGGCGAGACTATGAAAGAAGGGATGAAGGTTCTAGAACCATACCTTAAGGACGCTAAGAGAGAACCTCTAGGAAGAGTTGTTATCGGCACAGTTAGAGGCGACCTCCACGATATTGGAAAGAATATTGTTGCCATATTGCTGGAAGGATCTGGATTCGAGGTATACGACCTCGGCGTAGACAGCCCACCTGAGAAGTTCACTAGTACGGCGGTTGAGACAAATGCGGATATAGTTGCTATGTCAGCACTCTTGACTACAACGATGCTCGAGATGAGCAACGTCATCCAAGATTTGAAAAGAGCGAAGATCAGAGAGAAGGTGAAAGCCATCGTCGGAGGAGCCGCGTTGACAGAAGAGTTCTCAAAGAGGATAGGAGCTGACGCGTACGGTCGAGATGCTGTCGAAGGCAACAACATGTGTAAGAAGTGGATGCAAGCCGGAGTGAAGTGACAGTTTAACCGTAATATTTGCCATATTCCTTTGTGGCTTCAATCATTGCCAGAAAATTCTCAAACTTGACCCCGTCATGAATAGAGTTGCTCGAGCCCATTATTAGTCCTCCACCATGCCCGGCTTTATCTATTACAGTTCTAGTTTCTTGCATAACCTCTCTAACAGAGGCCCTTGACAGCGTATATCCGCAGTCCACGTTGCCTAGGAGACAAAGCCTATCACCGTATCTCTCTTTCAACAACCCGATATCCATCCCTGCATCACCCTCTATCGCCTGGTAACCGTCAATGCCGAGCTTTACCAGATCTTCGAAGACAGGCATCGTGTATCCGTCTGAATGCAAGATCATTTTGATACCGCTCCGCTTGATCTCGGAAATCTCCATCTTCAAGTACGGTAGAATTGATGCCTTGAATTCTTTAGGATTTATGAATGGCCCATGAATATCGGCGATATCTTCGCCAACGACGATCGCATCAACTTCAGATTCAATCAGCTTCTTGGCCAGTGTAATGTTGAAGCGGAGTGAGAATTCCAGCAGCTCCTTGGCAAAAGCTCGGTCTCGATAGAATTTGACCAAGAAGGTTTCAAGCCCAGTAGTCATGTAAGCTGTTAGAAAGGGTCCGTCGACATATCCCGTAACAGCAAGGTCTTTCTTTCTTCCCAACTCTATTATCCGCTCAGCAAGAGCGGTTCTACCCGGCATCTTCGGATCTATACCTTTGATCTCGTTCAAATCTTCCCATGTCTTGACCGTTCCGCCTATGTACCATGAGAGACCTGTGATGCCGGGACGGTCTTCCCATATTCTTCCGAATTCGTCTTTCCAACGGTTCTCGCTGACTCTTGAAGGCAAGAATCCTTCCGGATAATTTTCAGGTATTCCTGCGGAGGCTGGAACCATGTCCAATCCAGCTTTCTCATAAGACAGTACAATATCTCTAGCCAAGTCGCACAGCTCCTGACTGGTCATTCGGCCTAGGGGAGCCGAAACCGTTCGTCTACCTAGGATCCTTTCAATAGTGGCTAGATTCACTCCCAATTCAAACAATGGCACTCTATCAGGTTCTTCCAATTCAAGAGTCGCGATACATCTTTCTCTAGGGGTTGACGTCACTTGAGACTCCTCAAGAATCATTGTTTGAAGTGCCAATATAAGAAGCAAGATTTCACCAATCAAGAGGTTGTCAATGAAAAAAGCCTCTTTTTTATTCACGCAAGACTAATAAACTAATCCATGCGGTGTTAATCTTGGAGGATATGCGAAAATGGCTGAGGAGAAGAAAACAACCAGACGAGACTACGTCAAGACAGCCGGAAGCTTTATCGCAGGTGCAGTTGTAGCTTCAGCTGCTTGGGGTGCTTATGAAGCGTCTAAACCTGCCGCCCCAGCGCCGGGTGCGGTAGAGTTGGTGAAGTCAAAGCTCTGGATACCTCAAGGAAAGATTTGGGTGCCAATTCTGAACAGATTCATGACTTTCGATGAGATCGTCGATGAGATCAAGAGAGAGGGCAAGGTCACTCTTGCTAATTGGACCTACTGGGGATTAGTAGATACATATTTTCTGCCTGAACTCAAGAAATATGTCAAGGAGAGATTTGGCGTCGATATAGAAGTGGAGATCTTAGGAACGCAGGCGGCGAAAGGAGGATTCATGTATCAACTTTACGCTGCGCAAGCCGCTGGGCTTCCAGCTCCATATGATCTTATGCATATCGAGTCGAACTTTATCCCTGAAGCGATCGAGAAAGGAATCGCGGAGCCTTTCCTTCCTTCAGCGCTCGTTCCGAATGCCAACCTTGTAGATTCATACTTCCAACGTTTCCCTTACGGTGTCCAATTCCAACAACATGCGACATGCAATTTGACCGTGAATACGAAGTATGTGGACTTCCTGAAGCGATGGACGGACCTAGCGGATCCGAGGTTGAAGGGCAAGATTACTTTATGGGTATTCACAGACAATGGGTTCTGGGCGTTTCTATGCGAGGTTTGCGAGGATCTTGGCGGAAGCTACTTGAATCCGAACGATATGAAGAAAGCTATCGAGTGGGCTGCGAAGAACATACATCCGAATGTGCTTAAGTACACGAGTGACGAAGCGGACCTTATGGGAAACCTTGAAAGTGAGGTGACTTGGGTAGCTGGATACTGGTGCTGTTTGGCTGAAGGCTATGCGATTACGAAACCACACTTGAAGGCTCCATTGCTAGATCCTTGGATGGCGAATCTGCCTGGGATCTTCTGGATACCGAAGGGATCCGAACATCCGGTGTTGGCTCAAATAGCCGCTGACTGGGAGCTGAGTCCTGAACATCAATTCCCCAGGATCGAGGACTGGCCCGGAACGGGATTGGACAAAGAGAAATGGTTGATGACTGAGGAAGGGCCGTTAAGTCCTTACTATGAACAGTTCTTCCCAGACTGGGCGAAAGACTTGGGTCCCAAAGGCCTCTACGAGGTCTACCCCACCGTCGAAGAGGCGAAGACCAAGGTGAAGAACCTCGACTGGCTGTATGTTATGGCACACCAAGAAGAATGGGTTCGAATGTACGAGGAGTTGATAAAGTAGGCATAAACCTACACCCCTCCTTTTTTTGGCGTTATACTTTGAGATTCGGCCGACACATTAAGACTCTTGCGATGCTCTCGCCCGCGATCTTGCTGGAAGTAGGTCTCTTCTTCGTACCTCTTGTGATGTTGATTACGATCAGCTTCACCGAGAAGTCGTCATTCTTTTTTACACCGGTCTATACCTTGATCAATTATCTTGACATAGTCGATTTTTATGGATTCGACTTCCAAAATACTTTAACACTGGTAAGTGCAGCGGCCTTCGTCGATCTGATCTTCGGATATCCATTCGCCTATATAATGATAAGAAAGATCCGACGTTTCGCCGATCTCTTCAGGTCAATAATGCTCATCCCACTTTTCGGGGAACTCTACATCGCTTACGGATTGTGGTTCGTATTTCTTCCTGGAGGCCCGCTCTCCTTCATATTCGATTTCTTAAATATTCCGATTTCCAAGGCTTTGTATTCCGCTCCATCCGCTATTTTCGGACTTGCAATCTATACGTTTCCTTTCGTTGTTTACAATGTCGGAATCTCGCTTCAGGAGATAGAGCCTTCATTTGAAGAGGCAGCTCGCTGTCTTGGAGCGGGGCCTCTTGGAACGTTCTTCAGAATTACTCTCCCCCTGAGTTTTCCAGGAATACTAAGCGGTTGGTTGATGAGTTTCGGTTGGAATTTGGGTGCTTACGCTATTCCTCAGATCATGGGAGGTGTGGTGACAGGGCAGAGGATAATATCTGTTAAGGTTTATTCTACGGGACTTGTAACTATGAATTTCGGGCTCTCTGCAGCGCTCGGAGTAGTTCTCGTAGTCATCTCTATGATTATTTTCTATATTT
>Ga0315310_10000283_pt1 | contig 32801 bp, 34 predicted proteins | sample TDP5_MG_FD_203630 | JGI IMG/M metagenome (GOLD analysis project Ga0315310, IMG submission 203630) | Freshwater sediment microbial communities from Lake Towuti, South Sulawesi, Indonesia - TDP5 | ecosystem: Environmental > Aquatic > Freshwater > Lake > Sediment | place: Indonesia: South Sulawesi...
GGAATAGCACCTAATTGGAAATGGCGGGATGAGTATGGTTGGTCATATGCCTGGAATGATGCTGAGCCGCCTCCGAATCACCACGACCAGCCTTATGATTATACCAGCCATTCGAGTTCCTGCAGGTGTTTACTTTATTAAACTTGAAACCCCAGATAGTGAAGTGATGCAAAAGGTTATTTTACTGAAATAGTAGATAGAATACATTTGTAAAGAGGGGACAAAGGATTTCTTTTGTCCCCTCTTTTTTGCAATTCTCAGACCCATTAACTATTAGCACTCCCATTGACTTTTAAAAGATTCTTTCTATAATAAATTATGCGCATAGATTTATTTCTCAAAAAGGTTTTGATCTTTAAGCACCGGGAAATTGCCAAAGAGATGTGCGAAAAGGGATTGGTGATGATAAATGGAAAATTGGCTAAGGCATCAAAGGATGTCGGAGAAGGTGATTTTTTTCAAATTGAAACAGGGGCAGGTGTCCAGAGGTATCGAGTTTTAAAAATTCCCGAGGGAAATGTAAGGCATAATGAAGTTAGCCTGTTCTATGAGCGGATAGAAGAATGAAGATAGCTATTACCCTTGGTGACCCAGCTGGTATTGGACCGGAGTTGATTTTAAAGGCAATACCGAGGTTTAAGAATCTCAAAGAGATTGCAATCTATGGTAGCAAGGCAATGCTGAAAAATACCGCCCGTGACCTTCACCTTTTGGGTAATTATCAAATGATTGAAGATAATATTGTTGATTGTGTAAAGTCAATAAAATTTGAATACGGTAAACCAACGAAAAGGACCGGAGAAGTTGCAATTGGTTCAATCAATCAGGCATTAGAAGGCAATCCAGATATTTTAATAACACTGCCAATTGTTAAGGATGTAATCAGATATATAATGCCTGATTTTGTCGGCCATACAGAATACCTTGCTAAATTTTTTCAGATAAGGCACTATGGAATGCTCGGGATACTTGGTGCAAAGAGGATTTTACTATTAACAACCCATATGCCTTTGCATAATGTAAGAAGGAGGATAACACCAAGGGAGGTGTTAAAAAAAATTTTGCTTCTTGAATGGGGATTGAAGAAATATTTTAGGCTCAAAAATCCTACAATTGGGGTTTCCGCATTCAATCCCCATGCATTTGAATTCAGTTATGGCGAAGATGAACGAATAGGTATCGGTATAAAGATGGCACAAAAAATAGGAATAAAGGCTGAAGGTCCCTATCCTGCGGACTCGCTATTCAACCGAAAATTTGATGGATTTTTAGCGATGTTCCATGACCAGGCGTTTGTCTATTTGAAGTCGAAAAAAGATGGATTAAATTTTACGCTCGGTCTACCCATAATACGTCTCTCACCATTATATGGCGCGGCACTCGATATTGCAGGTAAAAACAACGCCGCATCTTCTGGAATGATTGTTGCATTGAGGGAAGGGGTAAGAATCTACAATAATAGTTTACCTGTCAAATACAGGATTGTTGATGGTTATAATCTTAAAGAATATAATAAAAAAATAAAAAGGAGAAAAAATGAAAAATTCAAATATTAAAATTAAATTTTTGGTATATCTAATATTAATTCTATCCTTTTGCGCGCGGAAGGCAGACCTACAAATTGGCATTGAGGCCGTTAAGAAGGGTGAATATGTAAAAGCGGTAAAGGCATTGAAGAATACACTTATTAAAGATTCATTAAATCCCGAGGTCCGTTTTAATCTCTCATTAGCCTATGCACATTTAGACTCGGCAAACCAATCATTCAAACACTATCTGAAACTCGATGAACTGGGCTCAAACTTGAAGGATAGTTCCCAATTAAAGGAAATAATCGCATCTATTTTGCAATTGGAGCTATATCCAACAAGCCCGATCCCAATGAAGAAGATGAATCAATTTAAAGGTTCACCACGCCCTGACGGCGAATTGATTGCGGTCGCAGCGGCAAAACTGGATGTTGCTGATATTTATCTAATCAAACTGGACGGCACGATTGTAAAGAAGATAACGAGTGGTCGAATGAATACCGACCCAGACTTTTCGCCCAACGGCGATAAGGTTGTTTATGTCTCGGACCGCGATGGTGACGAAGAGCTGTATCTCTATGATTTAAAAACTGAGAAAACTGAAAAGCTTACCGATAATAATTTTCTGGACTTTTTACCTTCGTTTGCGCCAAGCGGTAAGGAGATTGTCTTCGTTTCTAATATGGATAAAGGCTGGGAGATATATAAAATCAATATTACAAGTAAAAAAATTTTGCGTTTAACAAATAACAAAGTTTGGGATGGATTTCCCAGATTCACGCCAGATGGGAAGTGGATTCTATTCTCTTCAAAGAGGAATGGAAGTGAAGATATTTATATTATGAATGAAAATGGTGGTGGCGAAAAATTGCTCTACTCAACAACCGCGGATGAGAATGACCCATCCATGGTGAATAACAATCTCTTCTTCAAATCAACACGCAATGGCGAATGGGAGCTTTATCGGTTAAATGTGAAGACCAGGGCCTTAACGAGGCTCACCTTTAACAAATATCCTGACTGGAATATAAGGGTGACAAAGGATGGCACAAAGATTCTGGCATCGAGAAAAATAAAAAATCGTTGGGAACTCTATTTTATGAACCTATCAATTACCATTCCCTCAGGCATTATTATTAAGGCAATCAAAGAAAAAGGTATTTAACTTACCAGGGAGGTTCTATGTTCTTAATGTTATTCTTCTTTACCCAATGGGGCATAGACAATTACGAGGCAAAATATTTTTGCCCGAGGCCCTATTATGAACATGCATGCGCAGAGTCAACCCATTTATTCAATGTGCTCAAATATGAACTCGATTGTGTGGTTCCAATGACATCGCGCACCTTACAGGGGGTAAATAAGATAAAATGCAAGAGTATGGTCAATGGACTGAATGTCGCGACATTGCACAGTCGGACTCTCACAATAGACTCGGTCAGGGTTGATGGGACGATTGTCAGTTATTCAACCGCAAATGAAACCCTGCATATAAATCTTCCAAATGTTTATAATAGTGGCGACTCTTTTATGATTTATATCCGCTATCGTGGTTCATGGAGTGTAACAGGCAGTCAGACTGGTTTTGTTTTCTATCCAAGAAATTATAATGTGAATACACGCCATGCCATCGCCTATTCCCTCGGCGAGCCATGGGATGCCCGACAGTGGATGCCCTGCTATGATGAACCATTTGATAAGGCAGAACAGGGTTGTATCATAAAGGTAACGACACCGGATAGCTTTCAAGTCTGTGCAAATGGTGAACTTGTCGGTGTAACGAGCAATCCGGGTGGCACAAAGACCTACACCTATCAGGAGAACTATCCCATCACGACATACCTAATGCACTTCGGTGTCTCCCGATTTGCCAAATGGTCACACTGGTACCACCCGGCAACTGGTGACTCTGTGGAGATTAGATATTTTATCTGGCCCGAGGATTCGGCACAGTCGGTCACTGCCTTCCAATATGTGCCAGTGGCAATGTATCTTTTCGATTCACTATACGGCAATTATCCATTTCACCGTTATGGCCAGGACGCTGTATATCCCTTTGCCTGGGGTGGTATGGAACATCAGGAGCAGACAACTATTCACCGGAACTGGATACTATCTCAATCCGAGAACGGCATGGCACATGAACTCTCCCATCAGTGGGGTGGCGATATGGTAACCTGCGTTGACTTTCGGAATATCTGGCTAAATGAGGGGTTTGGTACATACAGCGATGCCAATTATAACTGGTATCGCCTCGGCTATTCCAATTTTATTACGACAATGCAAAACCGGGCAAATGACTATTTTAGTGCCGATGCCTCTTCCCGTCATCCGATTTATAACCCACCGCTGAATCTACTTTTCGACTGGGGGCACTCCTATTGCAAAGGTTCATGGGTCTTCCATATGCTACGGTATCTTAACCCAAATCAATACTTTAATGGTATAAATAACTATCTCGACTCATTCGCCTATAAAACAGCAAGCACTGAAGACTTGAAGAGGATATTTAATCAAACCTATGGCACCGATCTAACCTGGTTCTTCAATGAATGGGTCTATGGACAGGGTCATCCTGTTTACGATATTTACTGGATGTGTAATCGCTCGGGTAGCAACTATCTTGCAAAGATAAAGATCTATCAGGTTCAAACCAATGCACCACCCCTATTCCATATGCCCGTTCAGATATTGCTACATATGCCGTCAAAGGATACACTGGTCAATATTCCTATAACCATTTCACCTCAGTACACTGAATACACCGTTTCTGATACTGTGACATCAATTGTATTCGACCCCAATACCTGGCTCTTAAAGCGATATAACATCTATGTTGGCATTGAAGATATTATTGCAACGATTCCCGGCGACAATGACCTCTATATCATGTCCAATCCAATACGTAACTTAGAGGTTTTATATACAGTAAATCAAACAGGCAAGGTCAGGGTTACACTCTATGATGTGGGTGGCAGATTGGTTAGAGAAGTCTGTTCTGGAATAAGGGCGCCGGGTAAATATTCGGCAAATATTTCTCAATTACCTGCGGGTGTCTATTTCTGCAGACTGGAGACTTTAAATAGCGAAAAGATAAAAAAGTTGGTTGTCCTGCGATAACTATTATCTTCCATTGCGAATCTGCTCTTTTTGGCGGATGTGATGATCTCATTCTTTTCTGTTAACTCCTTATTTGACGACAACTTCTAAGGCAACAAAACCGCCCTGCCATATTTTGTTAACTCTCACCCCATCAATTTAACGATATTTTGTAGATAGCAAATTCAACAAAAATTTGCGACGGGAATCAGCGGAATATTTCTATATTGATAAGTCAGGGAAAATTAATATGATGACAAAAAGGTTACGAAATGAATCAATGCGTGTGTATTCGCTTGCCGAAATAAAACATATGCTACAAAAAATGGGTTTGCGTTTTCGCAATGTCTATGCCGGGTTCCAAATTCCGCCGGTAAAATTTAATATATCTCTTAAAACAGCCAACATTATAATAATCGCTCGAAATTATTAACTTGCAGCATCCAGTTTTATCCGAACAAAATAACTAATTCTCATATCAAATTAAATAATAATAAAAGACTATTGATTTTACCACAATTTAAAATATAATCATCTATGAAGCAACACAGGTTTATAATAAGCTTTGTGACAACTTAGGAAATAGGGCTTCGTTCTCGTATTTTTAAATATGTGCAATTATATAATTATATAAATATCAAAATGAAAGGAGTGAAATAATGAACAGAGAGTTTCAGGAAAAACCGATGAAAGAAATCCTTTACCGGGAATCACGAGTTGCAAAGGCATTAGGCGACCCTGCAAAATATGCGATTATTGATTTTTTGATTAAAAATGATTCCGCAAATGTCTCAGAAATTGCCCGGGCTATTCGTCGGCATATTGCAACAACCTCATACCATCTTGCAAAACTCCGCGGCCTTGAGATAGTGCGGTATGAAGCAAAAACAGACGGTGTCTACTACTGGATCAAGTATCCCAATGAACTACAGACAATCATGAAAGCATTGAACAATTTCGTTATGAGAACATTGAAACGGGTAAAAAAAGATATGTGACCATTTTGATATTTATATAATTATAAAATTATGCAATTATGTAATTGTATATAGAAGTAATTTGGTAACAGTAATTGTTAACACGGTATTTTGATGAGGTTTGAGTAAGAAAGATTAAAAAGGGGGTCTAAAAGGCACGATATTCTGGCACAGGTAAAGAGAACAATATATATGGGCAAATTTTATGACCGAGAGAATGATGTTTATGTTTTTCGTCGGGCTGAAGACCAATATGACCTGGCGATGCAGACTTTAAAAGAAGATCGATTTTATGAATGGACGAATAAGCAGGGTAATTTTAAGCGATTAATATGGAGTTTTGAACTTGCCTATTTGTTTCGTTATGAAGCAGAATTGCTTCTGGAAAAACATGGTTTCAAACTGGAAAATGTCTTCGGAGATTTTAGTAGATCACCCTACAATTACTATTCCGGCGAACAAATTTTTGTGGCGAGGAAGGCGTGATGAATAGCTCGAAGGGACGGGATAGACGCTGATATATTTTCGCATTGGAATTTCAATAATTCCAATACAAATTCGAAATCCGAAGCACTAAATTCTAAACAAATTCCAATGACTAAAACTCCAAATTACAAACAAAAGAATTTGTCTTCTGAATATTGGAATTTGGGATTTAGAGTTTGTTTCGGATTTCGATATTCGAATTTCGGATTTAAACGAACAAAGTAAGGTCATCTTGCTTTCGTTATTTAAGGCTAATGTGGATTTTGTTTACGTATATCTGTTCCCGGTCCCAATTTTCAAAGAAATTACGAATGATGAATTCAAGGTCGGGTTTGACCCTGTCATCGTAAACTTTTTTTCCATCTACATAAATAATAACATTCTGGTCAAGCTGAACCATATCCGGGTCAATGTAATTAGTGAATGCGCCAAGCTGTGAGCTTTTTATGTAAAATTTGTTAGCCGAAAATGACACCCCAACACAAGCCGATGGCAGACCACGCCTAAAAAGATTATATTTTGTGACTTCAGGAAATTTTCCTTTGAGATTAATTTCAGAACCATCTCGTTGTATCGCTATCTCGGTTAAATCACCTCTTTTCTTTTTCGCTTTATAATCGTTAATATCATCTATTGATTTGACTTCCTTGCCTTCCAGTTTGACAAAAATGTCGCCTTCTTTTATACCAATCAATGCACAAAGTGAACTATCGCCAACAACCTTTGCTACCCTGACACCCGAACCTTTATACTTGTCATCAGGCCAAAAACCAAACACAATCCTATCATTTATCAATTCCATATTATAGTCCTTATACCAATCTGCGTAGCCTGCTGGATTTATGCTGTCAATGGAAAACCACATACATCTGCCGAGTTTGGGATAGGCAGTCTCCCATCTAATAACCGACTGATTTAAATTACGGGGATGTAATTCAATGAATTTGTTGAACAAGGGTATTTCTTTATTGCCATATGCAAAATCATGGCCTATGCCAGTATAAATACGATACAAAATATTGGCTCCGGCATTTTGTGCAAGTTCCATTACCGGGCCCATTTCTTTGTCAGGATAGAGTCTATCAAGGTCGGTATTTATAACATAGAGTGGCCGATTATAAAGATTGACAAAATAGGTCTGGATACCGCCATTATTTGAACCCACACCGGGGTGGCCATTCAAAGGAATAAAGCCGGCAAAATCTGTTGGATAGCACATTGCAAAGAAGAAAGAACCCGAACCACCATCAGAGAATCCGGTCATGAAGACACGATTGTCATCAATGTTAAATTTCTTCTTGGTTATGCGAATTTGTGAAAGAACATTAGACACGCCGACCGAATCCCACCAGGTTGCTCCAGCCTGGCCAAATGGGAATAAAAGAATATAACTATTTTTTTCTGCAAATGCCAAAAAGAAAGACTCTTCTTTTACATACTCTTCTATACTATCGGGAATGTCAGGCGTGCTTACGCCGCCGTGCAGATAGACAATTAGAGGCGTCTTTTTTTGGGGGTCATAGGTTTCCGGTATATACCAGCAAAACGGGCGTTTTACGCCATCAATGCATTGGTTTTCTGATACTATTAATCCCTTTTTTACAGGCTCCTCATAATCAATATTTTTCAATAATTTTATAATCGTATCTACTGATGGTTTTTCTTTCAGAATTGCCCTCATAATCTTTTCTCGCATTATTGGTGATTCGGTGTTAAGATAATCATTCAATAAATCACCGAGATTAGCACTTGGGGCTGATAATACTAAAAACAATAAAAAGATAATTATCTTTTGCCAAATAGACATTTTGAACCTCCCTGTTATTTAATGTCTCTCAACAGTTAAGTATAACACAAAATATAAAATAAATCAAGATAACCGAATATTGCATAAATAAGATTAGAACAAAGGGCGGACTGTCCATCATTTAGTTATTAAGTCATTAGTTATTAAGTAATTCATTAACAAAACCAGCTATGTTTTATTTGGTCAATTAACCAAATATGAAAATATGCTAAGCAACCTTAAGCAAATCGATTAAAATTTCTCTTTAGCTGGTGTTTTTTAAAAAAATTGATTTTGATGTTTGTATAATTATAAAAATGTATAATTGTAAAAGTTTCGAAAAGGACAGAATTTGTTTTAAATCTTCCATACTCCAAAAACTGCTAAGAGTATCAATGCCACACCCGCGATAATTGCGCCAAACCAACCTAAAAGGCAAAGGGTAGTGACAATTACCCCGGCAATCAAAACACCAAGGCTGACAAAGATTAGAGATTTAGTAAATTGAAGACCTAAAAGATAAGCAATGAGCGCACCGCTCCAGCCGCCAGTTGCCGGCAAAGGAATCGCAACGAATATCATCAAACCTATCTCTTTGCATTTTTCTACTACGGCACCCTTTTTTCTCGTTCGTTCGAAAAGCCATTTAAAAAATTGGTCCATAAATTTTATTTTCGATAATATCTTTACGATCGGGTCAAGAAGTAGAAGAACGAATGGAATTGGCACCAGATTACCAATAACGGCAATCAAGAATGCCTTGGTCCAGGGAAGGTGAAATACGTTAATTGCCAGGGGCAATGCACCTCTCAATTCCACAATGGGCAACATCGAGGTCAAAAAGACTACCAACTCGGGTGTCATCCCCTTTGCAACTAAATCTTGTGGGCTCACAAGGTTCCTTCCTTTCTTCTTAAGAACCAATCAATGGCGAGTGCTAAAAAGATGAGAAGGTAAATTACGGAATAATTGAGGTCGAGTTTTTTGACCGTATAAAATTCTTTCTTTTTTGGTGGTTGAAATTTTTCAAGCCCATCAATAGAATAATATTGACCGCCTGACCTTTCTGACAGATTCTGCAATAAAAGTCTATCAATGCCTTTTTCAATCTCCGGTGGAGGCACTGCAATTCTAATTTTTATACTGTTACTCTTTAAGGTTTCTCCATCAAGATGTCCGGTTGCAACAATCTCAAATTCATTGGCATTCTTGGCAATAAATGTTGCTTCATAAATACCTGATTTTAACTCGAAGAAAGGAATTCTTTCATTATTAAACTGAAGATAAAAATCACCGCCGCTTTTCAGTTTAAAATCTCGATCGAAGCTCTCTAACCTCAGATTAATTGTTTCGCCAATTTTATAATCTTTACTCAGTGATTTAAGAATGAGGCGATTTTTCTTGCCATAAGGCGATAAAAGTCTCACTATATCGGATAGAAGAGGGAAAAGCAATTCCTTACTTTTCAAGCCCCTTTGAGAAAATTGCCAATTGCCCAGATCTAAAAAATTTATTTGAAATACCAAACCATTTTCATAATTTCTGTAGGCAATGACCGGCCGGTTATCAGTCACGGCAATAACATTTGTATTCGACTTTATTCCTAAGACACGATGGATTACAAATGTGGGTGGATACTCCTCTTCAGGGGTGAGCAAGGAAAATGGCTGAGTTACCTTTACATGAAATTCTCCCTTCATAATACTATTTGTGATATCAATGGGTAGAATTTCTTGTAAATTCTCATTTAATCCTTCAATTGAGCCAATGAACAAGATTCCTTTGCCTTGATGTAAATGCCCTTTAAAATTATACCGGGGCAACAGGCTAAAATTTATATTATCCAGAATTAAAACATCAAATTTATCCAATGCGGGGAGCGCGGTCACCTGCCGACCGTCACCCAGATTTGTATAACTATTGGGCGTGCTCCTTCCCATTGGTAAGAGTTCGATATATTCATCCTGTAAGAGTGCCCTCAGGATAAATTTGGTGTTGAATGATAAATGGTCGGTGTAGTATAGAACTTCGATTCTCTTTTGCAAAATATCAAGATAAAAATTTACTTCATTGTTTTCGTAATTTATCTCTTTAGGTTGTGGCGTTAAAGAGATGCGAAATCTATTTGCGCCGATTTCTTTTGTCATGACAGTAAATTCGATTCTATTCTTTGCCCGAATATCACCTAAAGGAAAATCCTTCTTTAATTCATAATTCGTATGGGGGAATTTTAAAATCACCTCACCATTGCCTGCTCCAAAACCTTCGGATTCCACAATAACCTCAATTTTTATTGTGTCGCCTTTAAAGATATATTCAGGATAAGAAACATCAACGATTGACAAGTCTCTTAATGATTCAGGGCCGATGCCGAAAGAATAAATTGGTGTATCTAGATACTCAATTTTCGATAATGGCGTATCACCATAATTATGGTTACCATCTGAGATAAGCAAAATTGCCGAAGGCTTGAATTCATTTACCTTTAACAAGGCAGTAGTAATATCCGTAAATTTCCCAAGCGTGTCAGGTGGTTCATGATAAATACCTTCACTGAAGAAAAACTGCAAATGGTCAAATTTGATGGCGCTGACTTTTTTTTCTATTTCAGATAGATAGCGCGCCATGCTCATCGAAGCGTCAATCAGAAGTATCGGTGGACCTAACTTACTTTTTAGTTTAATTTCGAGGGCAAAATTTATTATCAAAAGGTAAATAAGAATTAAGGGAAAAATGCGCAAAAGAATCCGGGTGGGTTTTTTGTGATATAAAAAAATTGCCATTGCAATTATAAAGATACTAATTAACAATGGAATCAATATCTATCTCCTGGGGTTTCAATACTACAATATTTTCTCTGACGATGGAAATTGTAGCACTACCATAATATTTATCAGCAACGACCTCAACAAAATAGTCCGAGGAATCTCGAACCTCAAAGAGAAATTCTCCTTTATCAACCTTTGTGATTGCAAGCGGTATTTTCCTTTTAAGGACTGCCAGACCTTTGCTGACCATTGTATCATCTATCATTGCCTTGCCTTTTAAAATCGAAGGTTTATAGATAGTATCGCGGGTTATGTAGGTTATAAATGGACTGATTGCATTATTGCTTAAATCCTTAATGTCTTTTAAATATAAATAATAAGTAGTATCATACCCTATCGAGTCTGGCGGTGCCTTTGGCACTATGGCAGCAGCCCGATTATTCCTCCAATTTACAAAAAAAATCTTTTTCGGAATGATATAGAATTTTAAAGAAGATGTATCCATTGCCTCGGAAAATATAAAATCGAATTCTTTTAAATTTATTCCTTTTGAGTAACTGACCAACCAAGGTGAGATCGTATCGGGTTTTGTTGTTCCTAAAAATATTTTTTTTAAATTTCCCTTATTTTCTGCCTTATCGAAGACATAACCAGTAACTTCGTAGATTATGTTGTCCTGTTGATTGGTGCAAACAATTATTTCGGCTGGTGAGAGCGAAGGATATAGGGTGAATATTTTTAATGTATCATTGTTGCCGGCTATCGTAATGTTTTCAGATTTTAAATTGAGTGTATCCAGTTCTTCGGAAAAGGTGAATAGAAGTTGGCGGTTATTGATCGCCAAAATTTTTTGAAGCCTCGGACTCAATCGGTCCTTTTCAAGAGGCGGTGCCTTATGGGCACAGGAAAGAAGCGCCAGAAACAAGATACAGCCCACCATTGTTTGCATAAATCTTAGTGTGTCACCCATATTTAATTCTATCTCCTTTTTTTAGAAAATCAACACCTTCTTATTATTTTAATTATTTGATTCGTTTATTTATGGATGTTAAACAAACTATCTGAGTTACCAGTTAGAGGTAAGCCTGCAACGATTTCATTTTTTTTCTTTTTTCGGAGGGAACAAACCTTAGCATATTTAGTGACAGCACCTTATAGGTATCTAATAAATTTTTGTCTTTTTTCAATATTCTCAAATGTTCTTTAACAATTCTGATATCACCCCTTTTCACTGGACCGCTTAAGGACTCTTTAATACCGTATTTCTTAATGTTAAATAAAGTTTCTTCAATTATAGAAAACAATATTTTATTAATATATTGTTCATCCCATTTCAACCTCTTTGCTAAACGGTATATTGCGCTATATAGACCAACAAGCAAATTGCTCGAAAAGACACCAAGTAGATGATAAATCTTCTTCTGACTTTTTTTTATCTTTCTGATTGTAAAATATTTTCTTGGAAAGATTTTTTTAACAATGCCAAATGACTGTTCATCGCCCTGAAACGCCAAAAAAAATCTTTTTCGTCGAGGTGGAATGATAAGTTCAGGAAAGGTTGCAAAGGGGTGGATTGAACCACGATAAATATTTTTAATTTTAGGGAAAATGCCGGCCGGCAATAAACCACTAAAATGGAAGACATACTTGGGCCGGGTAATAAAAATTTTTGCTCTTTTAAAGGCATTAAAAATTTCATCATCGGGCGTAGCAAAAAAGAGAATCTTACTCTCTTTGATGAGGCGGGCATAAGAAAGATTTTTCTTGATGCCAAGAATTCTTATTGCCCTTTTTTTGTTTTTCTTGTTTGTATCATACACACCAATAATCCGATTTTTATTTTTGACAAGGTAACATATCGTAATCCCAACTTTACCACAACCAACGAGTCCAATCTTCATGGACAATTATAACCGGAATGAAAAGCTCGTCAAGGACTCACCACTGAAGTAACCTTTCAATATTTAAAATTTGTTCAATTTTTTGCACCTTACTTTTGTAGCAGGACTACATTATTCCACCAATTTTTGAACAAATGCTCACTTTTTTGCCTACGTCTTTCATCAAAATAAAATCTTACCCAAATTAAATTAAGATTATTCAGTAGCAGGAGAGTATTTTTAGTCATTCTTCATCCTCAGGTTCTGGATTATACTTCTTACGATGCACTTCGTCAAGTCTTCGGACCAGGAAAACGATTTGTTTCTCAAGCTCAAGATAAAAGAGCACTGCCTTACGTGCAAGGTTAAACAATAACTACCCTGCGTACTCTCGGCACAATAATGGTGCACGGTATCAAGCTCGGTATAACCTAACTTTCCACGCACTTTGTTAAAATTGGTTTCTACGGGAATCTTTTTCTTTAGCACCGAGGCATGAGGATGGGGTTTATATCTGTGTTTTAGTTTATATTCATCCTTTATCGGTTTTAATAATCGCTCCAGGGAAGAATTTCTTGAGTGTATTTCTTCTTCCGACCACGCTTATGGAGATAGGTAACGGTTGGGTCGCCAATTAACTTGAAACCCTGAGGTGTATAATAGACCTTACCGGTCTTGTTGAGCAATACCGTAAGGTGCTTACGATTAAGATGCGTTGGTCTGCTCTAAATCATCAAGAATTTGGGTTTTTAATTTTCGTGCCGCCTTACGATACATTTCGGCATTTGCTTTGACTATTGACCTTTTAGCCTTCATTGTGTATACTCCTGGTGGTGTTATTATCACCATAGGGACTCCTTTCGCTAATTGCATTAGCATGCATATTATACTCCGGAGTCCCTATTTTGTCATCTAAAATATCAATAACCTGATTTTTGATTAAACCACCCCATTTCGGTAAGATTATTTTTTCTTTGAAATATTGTCAATATAGTATTTACATTTTTATTTTTTCCGTTAAAATAATTATTAACTGGGTATCTCGATACTCAGTCTTCTTTTGGTGCTTTAAAGCACACTGTATTACGTTGGAGTCCCAGGTCCTAACCTTTGAGAGAGCCCTGTGCGATTGGGCTAAAATAATGTGAGGTTCCCTGGGGCTCTTTGTATTCTCTTTTAGTTCGTAAAACCCAGTAAACTATCATAGCTAATTTCCGAGCCGTCGCTATCGCCGCTGTTGCATTGCCTTTTTCATATTTCTTTTTCTCATAATAGCGACCCCAATAAGGCGAAGACCTTGTTCCAGGATATACTGCCTCAATTAACGCCCACTTCAACCATTTATTGCAACACTTTATTAAATGACCATGATAAATCCGACCACCAGAAGCATAGATCGAGGGAACTAAACCACAATAACTCCAGAAACGTCGATAGTCTTTAAATCGTTTGATATCATCAATTTCCAGGGCAATAAGCGGTGCAAAAACATCACCAATCCCAGGTATTGTCTGTAAAAGTTTTACCCGTTCATCCTGGAATAAATCGTCCTTTATTACTTGCTGTAAATCCTTCAATAAGGATTCGACACATTGGAGTAATTGAAGATGCTGTGTGAGTAATAAAGATTCTTCAGCGGGAAGTACTACAGTTTCAAGAAATCTTCTTCCTAACCTACCGAATAAATCAGTGACCGTAGGTAAAGGGATATGATTGCGCTCAAGGAGGATGTGGATTCGATTCTTAATCCGAGTCGAAGTATTAACAAGAAAAGTCCGATGTCTTAGCAGGTATTTTTTCACCCTGATTTCTTTAGCCGGCACATAAACCTCGGGGATATAATTAACGCGTAATAAATGGGCGAGCGTTATCGCATCAACCGTATCAGTTTTAAGGTGAGCGTGAGCAATTGCTTTAACCTTGACCGGATTAGCTAAGATTACTTTCTCTACTTGTGGCATGCTCTCAAATAAATCATACACCACGCCCCAATTTCTTCCTGCCTCTAAGACTACCTGGCAACGATAATCATTCTCCAAAGAAACGAAGAATTTATGCACCGCTTCTACAGTATTTCTTATTTGCGATTCAATCTTTTCGATCCTTCCATCTTCACTCATTGCAGCTACCGTAGAATATTTTTTATGTGCATCTACGCCAAGATAAAGATTCATAAAAACCTCCTTCTTCTGCTATTATACTCCATAATTAAATCCTTACCATATTTCATTATATCCTTTGATTTAAAACGGCATTAAAATCACAATTCACCCCGTTAGATATTTATCATCGGCACAGGTAAATCTATACTATCATAACTATCCTGAGGTATTTTTCTAACGGGGTGAATCAAGCATAAACATTTTGAAATTTCGATAATACCACCGAAAAATCCCTTTTTAATCAATTCAAGCATTTTTTTCAATTTCTCCCAAAGTTATCCCGCCAATGTGCCAAAATGCGACAAAATGTCGCATCATCCCCTTGGCAAATGTCGTATTTTCCATGCTTTGCTGGCACCCACGAAAATGCGACAAAATGTCGCATTTTCGGGACACAAATTTTCGCCCATTTTTCCAAAAAGTCTCGAAATTTCAAGCATTCATTGGTTGGCATGGTTTTTGCTATATATAAGTGAGATCGCGAACGAAAATTCGTAGTCGAATGCGGTGATTAGGTCAGTAAATATTGGTTTTCAGTTACTCTTTTGGATATAAGGATTGTTCTTTAAAAAGCTGATATGTGCCTGTTCTCAAATCAGAAAGGGGGTGAGGAAATTCTGACTTGGTTTGAGAACCTGAAAGGAAAAGGAATTTAGGTTTATCGAATAAGGGGCACTGAGGGATTAAATAAAGTGGGAATGATGGCTCTGTGGTTCTTCCTTCATTCCCTGTCTGTCACAGATAGACAAAATGGCCAAGAACTTCTTTATTAAAGGGGGGCAACATGAAAAACCTTATCCCCATCGCTTTAGTCGCAATGTTGGGCATAATTGTGTATGCTGCGACTAACGATATTGAACCTAAAGCAGCTTGCGGTTTAGGGGGCCTTGTCTACAACAGTCAAGGTCAATTAGCTGGTTCCCAACTACACAACATCGTTGTCAAACGCACCGATGCAACTGGCGATGCAAGTTATTCCTATGACAGTGGGACCAGTGAGTATAGAATAAACTGCGAGACCGGTCTTGTGACGGGGTACTGGCATGCTTACGCAGTTACCAACGAAAATGGACAATATCGCTATTCAGATTGGTGCCCAACCTTTTACTGGTATCCTCACGTGAGTAATGGCACTCACGATTTTCATTGCACGCGCCTGACTCCTCCACCTAATCCTGAAGAACAAGAATAACGGGTAGTTACCTATAGTTATTCGTAATCCTGATTACCGGGGAGATATTTATCTCCCCGGTAATATTAGTTTTTACGCCCCCACTTTGTTCTGATGTCCTATTGCTTGAGATAATTAAGAAGATTTTGCAGTAAAGACAATTCTATTTCTGTAACTGAATGAGTCTTTTATTAAAGTTAAATCGGCTATTGATTTTCTGAACAGTATTGTATACAATAAAACGGTATGAAACAGATTCAAATTTTGTCAGATGTTAAGCAGATTTACAAAAACTTACCAGAATTCTGGGTGATACTATTTATTGTCTCCTTCACGAGTTTAGGTTTTGAAATTACCATCACAAGATATTTTGCTTTAATATTTAGCCATCATTATATTTTCCTGGCTATTTCCATAGCAATGTTTGGATTTGGTATTGGTGGGTTTCTAACCTCAATATTTAATTTGAAAGAAAAGGATTTGTCTCGGATATTAACTCTTTATGGTTTGTCTTTTTTTATTCCGGCATTGTTACCAAGTTGTTTCACTATGCTTCTGACTCATCCCATAATATTATCTTCCGTATTCTTTCTCCCGTTTTTATTCAGCAGTATTATCATTAGTGTCTATTTTAAGTTATATTCTTCTCGTGCTGGATTCGTTTATTTTTACGACTTGGTAGGCGCGGGTTTCGGGTCTCTGACGAGTATTTTTTTATTAATGATTTTCAATCCGATAAACCTTATTATTTTATATGCAATTTTAATATTCCTGTTGATGATATTCGTTGAACGACGGACACTGTCTTCCGTTATATTTATTATAATAATAACGGTCGTTTTCGTATCGAATCTAAAATTAAAATTTATGGATATTCCCCTTACCAAAATACCAGCGACTACGGGAGTCAAAGTAATGGTTCAATTATTGCAAAAGAACGAAAATGTAAGAATTGAAAAAACATACTGGAATCCTTCATTTCGAACCGATGTTATCAATTATGTAAATTCTCCACAAACTAAAGCAATTTTTGTAGATGGCGGAGCACCCACAATTATGTTCAATGCTGAAAAAGGATTCCATAATCTAATTTGGTTAAAGAATACAATCAATTATCTCCCATTTTTATTTGTGTCTAATGAAGATTTCTTAAGTATCGGTCCAGGGGGAGGACTCGACATTATTTTAGCTGATTTAAGTGGAATGAAAAACATTGAGGCCGTAGAGATCAATCCGAGTATTGTTAGAATCCTTGATGAGTATAAAGATTACAATGGGAATATTTTAAACAATCCCCATCTTTTTCTTAAAATAAGTGAAGGTAGGAACTATTTATTAAAAAATAATCAACTATACGATTTAATTTTTCTCAGTCTTTCATTAACAAATACCACTGCTAAAACCGGTGTTCCTTTTGCGGAGAGTTACCTCCATACCTGCGAGGCGTATATAGACTATTATCAACACCTGAAAGAAACGGGTATGGTCGCTCTTTTCTGTGAAACTCATCCTTTTCTCTTACGCTCATTATTGGCAATGATTATCGCATTAAATAAGTCAGGAATAAATTTATTTGATACTTACAAACACCTAATTGTTGTTTCCAATTTTCTGCCAGAATCACCCTATAAATATTTAATATTGTTTAGCAGAAATGAAATAACTGATTTGCGTGCGGCAGTTATCAAATGGGAAATTCTCAAAAGAAAATTAAATGTTGAATTTTTACCTTATCTCGATGAAAAAATGCCACTAAAATATAAATCATTTGAGGAAATCCATAAGTTTATAAAGAAAATAGAGACCGAAGAAAATCTTAATATTACGCCAGTGGTTGATGAAAAACCTTTCTTTTATGATTTTTCGACTACGCTGCCATGGCCTTTTGTCATGCTATGTATTTTCGCACTTGCTTTTTCTTTGGTCTTATTACTTTTTGTTAGAAGAAAGAGTAATTTCTTTCTCATATCCAATTTCTATTTGTTGGGCGCTGGCTTTATATTGATTGAAATTACGTTGATTCAAAAATTTATATTTTTTCTCGGCGAGCCATCAACAACCTTTTCCGTAGTTTTATTTAGCTTCTTACTTTCTTGCGGTTTAGGCGGTTTATTCGCCTATCGATTTAACAAAACAACTGTTTTGTTATTACTATGCGCACTTCTGATACTATTATTTTTAGCTATCAATACATTATTATTTTCGATATTTTCCTGGAGCAACTGGTTAAAAATTATCATTACCATTGTTATAATCTTTATGCTGGGTTTTTTAATGGGAATGCCCTTCCCTTTTTTACTTACATCCCTTAGCAATAATATCTGTTCCGATATTGGCATTATTTACGGTATAAATGGAGCCATGTCTGTTTTTGGAAGTGCCCTGGCAATGATTGTTGCCCGGACCTTTGGTTTTAAATGTAATATTTTAGTTGCCGCCTTATTGTATTTTTTAGTATTTATCATCATGCAACAGACTGCAATACGAAGAAGACAGTATAGTAGGACTATCAAACAGCAATCGCCGACACTCTATTTGAATGTCTTATTGAACATTTTGTCTTGACATCAGTCTAATTTTGAATAAAATTACTCAATGTTATTAACAATATTTTTTGTATTAAGTGGCATTGTGGTTAAGGCATTCGATACACCGAATGATGATGGGTCGAGCATTACTATTACCTGGCATAGTGATTCAACCTACAAATCATACGAAATCCTCAGGGGTCTTAACCCCAATGTTCAATTCGACAAGATTTGCGAGGCGAACGGTAAAGACACGATATTCTTTGATGCAGATGTCACACCGAATAAGAATTATTACTATATTATAAAAGGAAAAAATGATAGTCTCATAAACCTATCACAAATTATTGGTCCTATAAAATCAAAGACCCAATTTTTCAATATGTTCTATTTGAATCTCGGAATATGTATTGCGGTTCTATTTTTCGCTATTATCTTCTACATAATGAGGGCACGCTCCGGTGGTAAATTGTTTATCCGACGTATTCCCGCGCTCAATGCCCTGGAAGAGGCGATCGGGAGGGCGACAGAAATGGGTAAGGCAGTTCTCTATGTCCCCGGCATTATGGATATTGATGACCCACAGACAATAGCCTCAATGAGTATACTGGCAAGGGTTGCTGAAAAGACCGCCTCATACGGCACTACCCTTTATGTCCCAACGAGTCGGTCAATGGCAATGAGTATGGCACAGCAGATTGTTAAGGAATCAGCAACAAAGGTAGGCAGACCTGACTGGTATAATCCAGACAATATCCGATATGTAACCGATGACCAGTTTGGTTATGTATCAGCCGTGGATGGCATTATGGTTAGGGACCGACCAGCCGCGAACCTTTATTTAGGAACATTCTATGCGGAATCGCTCATTCTTGCGGAGACCGGTCATTCGACTGGTGCAATACAGATTGCCGGTACCGCAATGTCGGACCAGTTACCATTCTTTGTTGCCGCCTGCGACTTCACTCTGCTCGGTGAAGAATTATATGCGGCAAGCGCCTATCTATCACAGGAACCGATTCAGCTTGGCTCATTAAAAGGACAGGATTTAGGTAAACTCCTATTTGTTATGGTTATCTTAATCGGTGTGATAAGCCAGCTCATCAATTGGCCAGTCTTCTACAATCTCTTCAATACATGTCAGCCATGAAGCGAACATTACCCTTAATAATCGTTGCCGGAAGTGGATTTTTTATGCTCGTAGCTTTTTTTATACCATCAAAATTTTTTCAGGATACCTCCCAGACTTTTCAGAATTGGTATATCGGTGTTGCGGCATTTTTTGTCTTTATCGGAATTTTAAATTTGGTGAAGATAAATATTGAGAAGATTCAGAGAAAACTGAGGGACTGGCGATATTGCTACATTTTGCTCTTTTTTTTGGCGTTTACCATGGCAACAGGTTTCATCCAGGGAAGGGAAGGAAAGGCATTTTTATATATGTTCTATAATTTTCAAACACCTCTTGGCGCCACAATGTTTTCACTATTAGCATTCTTTATGGCATCGGCTACATTCCGGGCATTCCGGGCAAAAACACCGGAGGCAACAATATTACTCATCGCCGCACTACTCGTGATGTTAGGTAGAATTCCTGTTGGCTACTGGATATGGCATAATTATCCGGACCTCGTTGAATGGATAATGACCGGCCCCAACACTGCCGCAAAAAGGGGAATTCTGTTCGGCATTGACCTTGGCTTAATTTCGATGGCACTCAGGGTTCTGTTGGGCATCGAACGGAGCTACATGGGAGGCGGGGGTGAATGAATCTAATTGAACGACTTTCACATCTTGACCGAAGGGTAATATTCCTGCTCGTGGCATTTGCAGTTGTCATTCCTATGCTTCAACCAATAGGTCTACCCATTGATATTACAAAACCGGTGAAGAAGGTCTATGACAAAATCGAGTCACTTGCCCCAGGGTCAATTGTCTTGCTTTCAACGGATTTTGACCCGGGCAGTGAAGCAGAGTTATATCCTGCTACTGAGGCGATAATCGAACATTGCTTCCGTAAGAATTTGAAGATTTATGTCATGGGTTTATGGCCAGCAGGGAGTGACCTGGGTAATCTTGCATTGAATAAGATCGCACCAAGATACAACAAAAATTATGGCACAGATTATATTAATGTAGGCTATCGGCCCGGCGGCGCGGTGATGCTATTGAGTCTGGGTAAAAATTTTGGCGATATCATCAAGGTTGATTATCAGGGGACACCCATTGATTTGCTGGAACTGGGGCGCGCGGTTAAATCATCAAAAAATTTAGGTCTGGTAATGACTTTATCTGCTGGTGATCCGGGGATTCTCCATTGGATTATATATTTCCATGCCCGCTATGGTGTGCCAATCTGCGGTGCGACAACCGCAATCATGGCACCCCAGCAATATACCTATTTGGGTTCTGGACAACTTGTTGGGCTTTTAGGTGGTTTAAAAGGTGCCGCAGAGTATGAGGTCTTGGTAAATAGAAAAGGTCGGGCGAGTATTGGAATGGATTCACAATCTATTGTTCATGTGCTTTTGGTTATATTCATCCTCCTCGGCAATATTATTCTTCTTCATCAAAAGGGCAAGAGATGATATTCCAGACGATTGGCATTTGGATTGCGGCACTATTGACATTGGCGATATATTCATTCTTATATAAAGACAACCCATTTTATAAAATTGCCGAGTATATATTTGTTGGCGTTTCAGCTGGCTATTGGGCAGTCGTGTTGTGGTTCGATTTTGCCTGGCCCAATTTATTTGCACCACTGATAAAACAGCAAAACTTTTTTTATCTCTTGCCAATTATCATAGGTCTTATGATGTTTGCCCCACTCATTCCAAAAATTTCTTGGCTTGTGCGCATTCCCCTTACCTTTACCATGGGCGTGGCAATGGCACTCCAAATCACCCAGATCACACAGGGCGATATATTTCCCCAGCTTCAGGCAACATTTTTGCCCTTCAAGGGTGTTAATGTCTATACAAGTATTACCAATCTAATAATTGTTATTGGTGTTATCACAACATTGATATACTTCTATTTTTCCAAGGAACATAAAGGCCCATTAGGTCTTGCAGCAAAGATTGGTATCTGGTTTATGATGGTCTCATTCGGTGCCTCGTTCGGTTATACAGTCATGGCGCGTATCTCACTATTCATAGGTCGTGTATATTTTCTGTTACACGAATGGCTGAGGGCTATATAATGTTGGGTTTTGAAATCAATCTAAAAGAATTTAATCTTGGTGATATCTTACAGTTTCTTGCCCGGGTTAAAAAGACCGGCGTGTTAAGGGTTGAAGGCAGGGTAAGTGGTGAGATATATATAAGTGAAGGCTTGGTTGTTCATGCTACAGATAGTATAGAAAAAGGTCTTGAGGCCCTGCTCAATCTCTCTTTTAATGAACTCAATAGAGGAAGGTTCGAACTGAATGTTCACGCACCAGAACGGACTATCTCAGAGGATATCGGCAAGTTGAGTGAGGATATTGAACGGCGGCGCGTTGAATATCAGGAGATAAAGAAAAACCTACCGCCGATGGATACAACACTCGCAAAATCAACAAGAGAATTAGAATCCGCTGTTGCATTGAGAAGAACCGATTGGCAAATCCTTGCCTTAATTGATGGAAAGAGGACCCTGAATGATGTGATTAATCAATCGAAGTTGGGCGGGTATGAGGCAACGAAGACAATTGTTTGGCTCAAAGAGCAGGGATTGATTTATGACCCGAAAGAGGCAGAAAGGATTATGTCTGGAATGGTGGATTACCTCGAGGTTCTTTTCGAGGCATTCGCCAAGATTGGTTTAGATTGGTTGAGGTCATGGGCTGAGCTGGGTCCGGAAAATAAGAAAGTGGTTGATGCCTTGGCAATAAATGAAGAAACATTAAAGATTGAGCTAAGGGGACAATTGAGTGTTGAAGAGATAAGAGGATTTTTCGAAAAATTTGACGGGTATATTAATAAAGAAGCACCAAAGGTCTATGGTAAACTTCTCTTTAAGAAAAAATTGGAAGAATTTAAGCGGAGGTTGACCGAAAGGGGAGAGAGCGGATGAAAAGAAGGAATGTGCGATGGAGATTTTAGATAAAGTTTCAGGGATTATTGGCTATGCAGTAATTAAGGCTGAAGATGGTTCTATTGAAGAGGTGAAAGGAACCTCTGCATCACCACTTGGCGACCTGGCCGCCTTCTTCTCTTCAGCTGGCGAGGTGATAAAGAATAGCCTCTCCCTGGGCAACATAAATTATGTCTCTTTATGTTATGGCGGGAATCGCCTTATCATCTTCCCTTATGAGTCAAAGTACCTTGGCATTGAAATAGACAGGGATGGGAAGCCATTAGAATTTATCAAAAAGATAGTTTCGGCAGTTATTGTTGAGACAAGGCCGCAATTCGAATTACCCCGTAGCATCTCTTCAAAGGTTATGCAAATCAATCTACTTCTTGATGAGTTTAGTAGTGAATCAAACAAGGCACACTGGCTTGAGGTTTTAAACCAGGGCCTGGGTATTCTTGGTGGTGAAATTTTACCTTACATGGGAATCATTGAAGGAAAGTTGATATTTAAAGACAAACCATCAGATGATAAAGAAGATGAATTTGTCCAGGGCCTTCGCACCATCATAGACTTTTTGGTCAAGAAGGCAGTTGAAGAGTTAGGAACATCCCAGGCAAGGGTAAAGGTTCAGGCAGTAATCGAAAAGATGAGGGTCCCATAAAATGAATCGCGAATTATTGAATAAATATGAAGAGCGGGGTTTGGGTTATCCATTCATTGTCTCGAAATCCGGTGAGATTATAATCTCCACGAAGGGTGAATCGCTGAAACCCAAGATTAACCAGATGGCAACCGTAATCTTCGAGACGATTGGTGCAGTAGGAAGGGTGGAGATTGATACAATTGAAATGATTGGCGACACTAATGGTCTCATCATGGAGATAGAAGATGAGAAAATTACTGGTAGTTTATTCACCAGTGCCGAGGGTATCTCCGTTAATGATTTATGGGGTCTTCTTAAAGAACTAAAAACCGAGATGAAAGTTGTTGCTGTCCCTGAAGAAAAACCACGGGCTCAATTGGCGCCTGATTTTCTCAGTGAAATAAAGGCGATTTTAAAAGAATATCTCGGTGACTTTACCGAGCGTGTTTACCAAAATCAATTGAAGGCGCAGCGCATAAATCCGAATGAACTTTATGAAGAGGATGCACGAAGATTCGTCTTTGCCCTGGGCAAGGCAGCGGGGATGATTATTGGTCCTTCAAAAGGGAAAGATTTGACGAACAAATTATTAACAAAATTGAAATGAGAAAACATATCAACAAAACTTTTTTTAAAAAATAGGAGGTTTTATGGAATTGATTTTAATTTCTGCACCATTTGGCATCGAACCGTCGCAGTATCAGGTGCTGGCAGTCATTCCTAATTATCTTTTGGTTTTGGGAGCCTTGCTCCTTTGGCTTGCTTTTATCTTTTTAGGAATAATTGCCAGGCGCTACGAGATTGTTCTGGGTGAAAGCACTAACTGGCAATTTATGGTTGTCGCACCAACTGGAATTCTCATCTTTGCAATCATCCAGTTAGTGTTCTGTGGTATTCAAGGAAAGATGATGTTACCTAAAGGGGGCATAACCTATGTTGCCTATGGACTCTTCCTCTTCTCCGGATTATTATCATTGATTGCCAATATAAGGTTTTATGGGGTTACCAAAGGAGGATAGATGAGGGCAGATATCTTGGCTGAGGCGCTCTTTATTGTCGCCATCTTGTTAGCAATAGTATCGGTAATAATCTATGGATTAATAATCAAAAGGCTCTTAACCTTGATTAAGGGAAAGGGGATATGGGTCTTTCCGATTATCGGCAGTATTTTCCTCATTGCCCTCGCAGCATTCCATATCTACCGGATAATCTTCTACTTCCCTTTACTGGGGACTGCTGGTCCTGGTGACCTGTTTGATCTGATAGTCGGTTCATTGGCCCTTGCCCGGATTGAGAGTTTTCTGCTTTTGGGTGCCGGTATCTTTCCGTTGATTGGCGGTATTTTGTATTATCAGGCAAGTTCTAAGTAAAGGGGCATAGATTTAAAATTCAACGGTTGACAATTTTTATATTTTCGATATAATAGGGAAAGGAGTAAAATCTATGGTAAAGGAATTTTTAGCTGGCGGTGGAATCATGTGGTTTTTGTTAGGGTGTATAGTCTTGGGACTCGGAATAATTATCGAAAGGCTCTTCACCTTATTTCTCAAGATAAGGCTGAATCCAAGGACCTTTCTTGGAAAACTTGTATCCGTGGTTGAGTCCCAGGGAATAAACACCGGTATTGCACTGTGTGACCAGACACCCTCACCAGTTGCAAAGATATTGAAGGTCGGCTTAGAAAAGTCTGACAAAGGTAAGGATGCCATTGAAGAATCAGTAGCAAGGGCAGCGGCGGTTGAATTGGCGTTTCTCGACCGTGGGATGGCACTATTGGCTGGCTTGACAACGGTTGCACCATTCTTTGGATTTTTGGGAACGGTTACTGGAATGATGAGATCCTTTGCCGCTATTGCCGCGGCTGGTGAAGTTGAACCAACGATTGTCGCAAGTGGCATTGCCGAGGCGCTAATCACAACCAAATGGGGTCTCATTATTGCCGCCCCGATGGCAATCATTCATATTCTCTTCTCAGGCAAGATCGATGGCTATACAAGGGATATGGAGGAGGCAGCAACCGGACTCATTGATTATCTGGTTGAACAATACCCTAAGAGGAAAAAATAATGGCACTCAAGGAAAAGATAAGGAAACAGCCCAATATCCCGACCGCATCAATGGGTGATATAGCATTCTTGATTATTATCTTCTTTATGGTCTCGACGGTATTCACCCGTGATAAGGGAATAAAGATGTTATTACCAGAGAAGGCAGAGGCAGGCAAGGAAGTAAAAATAAAGCCCGAGAATATTGTGATGATTACCATTAATCCGGTGGGTGAGCTCAGGGTAAAGGCCGCAGGTCACGACGAATATCTTAAACCAGAACAATACAATGAAGTAAGAAAGATTGTTGAGGAGAAACTTTTTGAAAAGGATACACTCCTGGTTGTATCATTAAGGGCAAGCAGGGAGACTGCCTATAAGAATATGATTGCCGTGCTGGACCAGATTAAACTCTGCAAGGTAACAACAAACGATGGTCGGGAGTTGCGGGCGAATAAGATTAGTCTTATCCCAACGAGTGAGGAATAATGCGTAAGAGTTTTATTAGAAGGGCAACACAGAGCCCCAATATTCCTACTGCATCAACTGCCGATGTTGCATTCCTTCTCATCCTGTTTTTTATGGTCACGACTGTTTTCAGAACATCGGCACTCCATCTGAAACTGAAACTGCCTCCCGCAGGGGCTACCGAGCGAATTTTGTTGAGACGCAATATCGCTCACCTCTGGGTTGATACAAATGGCAAGGTATTCATTGACGATAATGTTGTTCCTCTTGACCGGGTGAGTGTAAAGATGGCGCCAAAGGTCTGGGAGAATCCGGAACTCGTCACAATCTTAAATATTGACGAGGGTATAAACTATGGCGTCGTTGATAAGGTCCTTGACCAATTAAAAGACGCAAAGGCATTCCGGATAACCTTTGCCACAGAATTTGGGAGTTGAAGATGCGTGACCATAAGATTATGTATGGGGTTTATATAAGGGTTGGATTGCTCTCGGGTATCATCATCACTATACTCCTCTTCCTTCTTGTCCCTTATGCTGAGCCTGAACCATATAAATTGAAAAAAGAGATTATTACCATGGTTGAACAGATTTCTGCTCAGATAGAGAAATATGAGGAACCACCACCGGTTGAAAGACCAAAGGTAGCGGTTGCCGCGACTGCAACATCCGAGGCCGAGGTCACCGAGGCAGTGGAGACAATTGCATCTACAGATTTTCGCGAAAATATCATAAGACCAACAACCCCGACCGGCCCTGAGATCGAAGTTGTGCCATACTATAAAGTTGAAGTGAAACCCCAGCCAGTCTTTACCCCCAAACCCGAATATCCTGATCTGGCAAGAAAGGCAGGGATTGAAGGTCGGGTCGTTGTGAAGATGATTGTAGATATAGATGGCAGTGTACTGGATGCCCAAATTATGAAATCGAGTGGCAATCAGATGCTCGATGAATCAGCAATTGTTGCGGCAAGAAGGTGTAAATTCACACCGGCAAAACAGCGGGATAAGTTTGTGCGTGTTGCAGTCTCAATGCCGTTCGACTTCAAGTTACAGTGAATTTTAATTACCGCTTGACATTCTGTGAAAAATAGATATAATAATAGGCTACTCTTGGGAACAGGAGTTTCAATTCTGTATCCTGAGCAACCGGGCGATAATAAGGTTTTTATTGATTTACCTGTTTAGATGTTGTTTAGCAAAGGAGGTGATACGATAAGACAAAACAGGGAGACAAATGGACACGGATATGAAGAAACGAGATGATTGACAAAAATCTAAGAATAAGAAATGGTAAACTATATATTTATTCGTGTCTAAATAGTTATCTACATAATTCTGTGGTTCAGTATGTGCTGAACATAAATCAAGGAGGAATAATGAAAAAAATCCTTTTAAGTCTCTTTGCTGTCGTTGCAATAGTATTGGTTACCTGTGGTAATGAGCCACCAGAAGAATTCTTTGAAGGAACTCCAGCAGATGATTCAGCAATAATTAAGGTTCTTGAACAGAACGCCATTCTTCTAAACACCTACGACCAATTTGTCACAGCCTACATACCCACCGCCATGGATACCTGTGTTTTCAAAATGGAAGATATGTATTTCCGTGAAGACTCAACTATTATAAAACAGCATATTAATAGTAGTGCACTAAGATTGAGCGATACCACGAGGTTTCGTGACCTGTGGTATGCCAAAGATACAACCTGCACTGTCTACCTGTGGGATACATTTACAATAATATCCGAATACCACTGGGACATAAGATACACCGGGCTTTACTTCTATCCACCAGGAGATACCGACCGAATTATTGATACCATACTCGTTGACACTACAGGTGGAGATGACTCAACCGACAATGTAGCCGCTGAAGGTTTAAAGCACATTTTCTTCGAGCCGAAAAGAGAAGCAAAGGTTGACCCGGAAACCGGGGATACATTATATCCGATAAAAGAACCCCGTGAGTGGGTCTTGAAGAAAGTCTCTTACGGCATGTATTATTTCCCAAATAAAGGAACAGAACGTCCTACCATATCCACAATTTACCTTACCCACGGTGGGATAACAGATTCGATATTATACACCAATGTTGACACAACCTACACTGGCCATGTGATGAATAGATTCAGAAATGTTGATTCACTCTTTGAATTCACAACAGGCGAAAGTATTAGTGTCTCATTGAAAGTAACTGGAACGATTGCTGATAGTGTGTGTCTTTTCTTTGCAACATGCAATGGAAACAGAAAACAGTTAGTTAATGCAACAGGCAAAGTCCCAATATCTGGTAAGGGTATCGTTAATCTCTATTTTACAGCGGTTCTCGAAAGTTATTACTACTACAAAAAACCTGAAAAGCCCTATGTAGCTACTGTCTGGCTCATACCGATCAGGGTTAAATAAGGAGGTAAACGATGATAAGGAAGATATTATCTTTCACCTTGCTTGGAATTCTCCTTCTATTTGGTGCTGATTTCGGGAGGATTATCGGCAAGGTAAATGACAGTGAAACTGGTAACCCCCTTGTCGGGGCGGATGTTATGATTGAAGGAACTGAATTGGGTGCCGCAACTGATGAAAAGGGAGAGTATGTAATTCTGTATGTTCCTGTCGGAACATATCGGGTCACTGCCTCCTACTTAGGTTATGACCCTTATACCTATACCAATGTCGTTGTCAACGCCGACCAGACAACACCTTTAAGTTTCCGTTTGAAACCAACGGTAATTGAGGTTCATGGTGTTGTTGCAATTGCGGAAAGACCACCAATCACTATCTCTTCGACCCAGACCGGTCGTGCCGTAACATCACAGGAGATTGCAAATTTACCGGTGACGACTATAAACCAGGTAATCACACTCCAGGCTGGTGTTGTCCAGAGTGATTTAGGGACCCATATAAGGGGTGGCAGAAACGAAGAGATAACATACTTTGTTGATGGCATTGTGACGAAGGTCCCGCATACCGGTGGACAATCAGCACAGATAAACCCCAATGCCATTGAAGAGGTTACGGTGGTAAGCGGTGGTTTCGATGCCGAATATGGCGAGGCCCTCTCCGGGGTTGTAAATATCGTTACAAAAGAAGGCAGTGCCAAACCCTCAGGTAGTTTCGGTTACCTCACCGACGATATCTTTCCCCAGGATAAACTGAACTTTGGATATAATCTCTATGCTTTTTCATTTGGTGGACCATTACCCGTATCGAGCCGATGCCGCTATTTCTTTTCTGGTGAACTCATGCTCACCGATGCATATCGTGAGGCACTTTATAAGGTGCCTTCACCAAGGATAGATTATCGAGCACAGGCACGCCTTGCATATAGCTTCCCCAATGCCAAAGGTAAAATCACCGTTTCTGGATTCAATTCTCGAGAGCAATTTGTTACCTGGCCTGGTGGAACGGAAGAGGTAGGTGTTAATTTGAAGTATTTCAACAATAAGCCAATGAATCGAATGAAGAACTGGATTGGCTCAGCCACCTTCAACTACATGTTAACTGCCAGGACCCTGACCTCACTCAAGGTCGGAACAACCCACTATGACCGTTGCCAGGGAAACCGTGATTATAAATGGGAAGAGGATTCGGGTCGTGTATGGTATGAGGACTACCGCTTCGTTGCTGAACATCTGCTACCTTATCTCCTCGAGGAGCAAGCCGATACAGCGTTATCACCAAAACATATCATTGTGGATAGTCTGATGAACTATCATGTCGAATATACGAACCGGGAAGTTCAGGCTTTGAGGCATAACCCATTTGGTGTCGAGGGGCTATTCTATACCTATGGTAGCCATCGCGTATGGCGCTACTGGTCAAATGATGATATTCAGGGGCGGTTTGATATCACCCATTCAATAGGTAAGATTCATGAGTTCAAGACCGGTGCTGACTTCATGAGATATAATATGAGATTTTACTACAACAGTCTACCCTGGGTTACCAATCCATTCTGGGACTACTATGAACGACAACCCTATAAATTTGCCGCCTATCTTCAGGACAAGATGGACTTTGAAGGTCTGATTGCCCGACTCGGTGTGCGGTTCGACTTCTTCGACCCGAAGGCATTCACATATGAGAATCCGAATAATTTCCTTGACACAACCACTGCCCGGGCAGAATATACTTATAAGGTCTCACCACGCCTTGGGTTCTCCCTGCCAGTAACCGACCGTATGAAATTGCGCTTCAATTATGGACACTACTTCCAGCTCCCTGCGCTCAATGACATGTATACCACTGCTGATACTGCCGTTATCAGGCTTGCCTTGACCCGTGGTAATACCATAGTCGGTAATATATTCATGAAACCGCAGAAGACCGTGCAGTATGAGATTAGCATTGAAAATCAATTTACCTCTGAAATCGTCTTTGGATTCACTGCATACTTTAAGGATATCTATGATTTATCACAGATTCGTAATGTGCCAGCCCTGCCAATGGCATATTTCCAGTATTTCAATGTTGACTATGGAAATGTCAAAGGATTAGAATTCGCCTTCAAGAAGATAATGTCGAATATGTGGTCACTCAATATTAATTATACCCTCCAGTTTGCCAAAGGCACTGCCTCCTATGCCCAGCAATTCTATTATGATTACTACTATGGAGGACAGGACCCGATTACCGGTCTATCACTCCAGCCACCGGTAATAGATTACTGGCTCGACTTTGATGAGCGGCATACCTTAAATACCGACATCAACTTCTCATTCCCGAGCGATTTCGTTTTCATTCCCTTACAGAATTTCATCACCTCATTCGTCTTCGCTTTCCATTCAGGTCATCCCTACACACCAAAGGATTTGAAAGGCACCAAGCTCGGTGATGACAATTCGGCAAGGATGCCTGGTTACTGGAATGTTGATTGCAATGCCAGCCGTCTCATCTCCATTGGACCGGTAAACCTTCAACTCAAGGCATTAATCCAGAATATCTTTAATACAAAGCAGGTTATTGTTGTCTACGAGACGACCGGCGAAGCGGATAACCATGGTGACCTTGAACCGAGCCTTGGTCAGTTTATCAACCTCTCAATCCTCAGCCCACGGTATTCTCCCCAGTCAGATTATAACCACGACGGTTTAATGTCTATCTACGAAAATAAGGCTGCTTATGTCGCCGCGCTCCACAATTTATATTCAGACCCTACAAAATATAATGGACCATTCAGGGTTCAGTTAGGCATAGGCATATTGTTCTAACCATTGGAGGATAATATGAAAAAGATATTATTACCACTCTTGGTGATTGCGGTTCTTGCGTTTGGCAGAACTGCATATCATAACTACCCTGGTCGTGAACACCAGATTAAGGTCCATAATGTCAATCAGGTGGAGATGTGTATCTCAAACTTCGGTAAATTTGGACAAACTAAAGCTGCTGATGCTGGTTGCTGGTGGCCAAAAGGGAGCGGGCATAACTACATATATGGTGCGGGCCCCTGGTTTGGCACGATAGATAGCACAACTGATGATACCCTGGTTACGATTGGGTATGCACCATATGGTGCTGTGACCGAATACGGGGCAGGATTGAAGGATATGTCAATAAGCGACCCTCAGGCAGTTATCTTCATGTATCCAGAAAACTGGGGTGATATTGATCGCTCAATTATGACGATGGCACCTGAGAAGCCGCTTTCCCATCAGGATTCATGGTGCGCAATTAATGATTGCGACATCTCTCGTCATGTGCCAAATGATACAAGACCTATAGGTCTTGAGGTCTACCAGACCGTTTACGCCTGGAACCTTTCCACAACCCAGGACATTATCTTCATCAGATACGAGGTGAAGAATGTGAGTGAAGGTCTGCTCAAAAAGTGCTACTTTGGTGTATGCACTGACAATGATATTGGCAATGAGGCTGGGACAGGAAACGACCAAATTTCTGCTGTTCTAAAGAGGTTGTATAAATTTAGTGCTACAGAGTCAGTCTGGGTAGATGACCTCGGTTATCAATGGCAGAGACCTCAAGAACCTGGTAATCCACCGTGGTGGGCTGGTGCTATCGGCTTTGACTATCTTCAGAGCCCCTGGGATTTACAGGTTGATGCGGATAAGGACTCGGATGGTATATTAGACCAGTATGAAAGGGATAGCTCTTATTATATGACCCTACCCGATTCTATGTGGGATGTTGACAATGATGGCACACCAGATTGGCGAGACCCTTCACAGATTCCCCAGATGGGTATGACTGCATTCAGGAGATTTACCTTGAACCTTGAGCCCAATAAAGACAATGAACGCTATGTTACCATGGCTGGTTTTAATTTCAAGACTGGTGCGTATGAGCCTTATGATACCGTGATACCTGACCCTGATGACCAGAGATTCGTGCAATGTAGTGGACCATTTGATTTCCTTCCTGATTCCACGGTTGTTGTGCTCGTGGGTATTATGTTTGCCACCTGGCTGGATAACAATGGTGTCCCTATCCCTGGGATTGGTGCACCTGACTCAGCACTGGCAAAGGTAGATGGCATGGCACAGTTCATCTACGATATGAACTGGTTATTACCAGGACCACCGCCTCCGCCCAGGCTTACCTGTGTTCCTGGAGACCAGAAGGTAACCCTTATCTGGGACAATAGTGCTGAGACCGCAGCCGACCCCTATTGGGATGTTGTCGGCAAAGACTCTACCTCACCGATTTATGACCCCTACTATCTTAAATACGATTTTGAGGGCTATCGTGTCTGGAAGAGTATAACTGGCAGGGTGACCGATTGGGAACTACTCGCCTCATTTGACAAATGCAATGGCATAACCTTTGCGGATACAACGATGCCTGATTCCATAATGCTTACCGCAACGGATAATGGTCTGGCCCATTCTTATATTGATACCGATGTTCGTAACGGCTTCAATTATTACTATGGGGTCAGCGCATTTGACTATAATTATGTGAAGCAGGCACCGCCGGATTCATTCAGGGCAATCTGGTTTGAAAGTGGTGCCGTGGGTGTCACCGCCTCACCAAGGCGGGAGCCGGCAAACTATGTAGCTGGCAGATGCTCACTCAGCGTAGTTTCGGGTAATCCCCTCCTCATCAAAAATGTGGCTGTTGCCATTACCTATCCACTTAAGATGACTGATGACCCGCAATTTGTCGAATTCAAACCTTATAAGTATGTGCAGGGATTTCCTCTATACTCCGCATTTCTGCTCGATAACAATGGCAATA
>Ga0315310_10000284_pt1 | contig 32791 bp, 34 predicted proteins | sample TDP5_MG_FD_203630 | JGI IMG/M metagenome (GOLD analysis project Ga0315310, IMG submission 203630) | Freshwater sediment microbial communities from Lake Towuti, South Sulawesi, Indonesia - TDP5 | ecosystem: Environmental > Aquatic > Freshwater > Lake > Sediment | place: Indonesia: South Sulawesi...
GAAGTGCATCGTAAGAAGTATAATCCAGAACCTGAGGATGAAGAATGATTAAAAATACTCTCCTGCTAGCCAATAATCTTAATTTAATTTGGGTAAGATTTTATTTTGATGAAAGACGGGGCATTAAACTGTATCTTTACAAAATAGTAATTATGGTTATAATTCTCTAGGAGGTACCAATGAAAAAAGTTTTTTCTTCTATTATTCTAATAAGTATTATATTAATAAATCTCACCTATGCCGCCATGTGGAAGGTTACTGCTAATCCCTGCCCACGCACAATGTCGCAGATGATCACCGACAGTTCAAATCAAAGAATAATCCTATTCGGTGGCGGTAATTACCGATTATCCTGGGGACAGTACTTTAACGATGTCTGGTCATTGGATCTTAATAGTGAGGGATGGAAATTGATTAATCTATCCACGCCAATGCCTGGTGTGCGTATCGGTGGACCAATCGTCTATGACCCAGTCAGAATCCGGATGATTCTATTCGGCGGCACGGATGGCACTAATTTTTATAACGATGTTTGGCTACTTAATTTACAGGCAGGTTCAGAGACATGGGTACAACTTAACCCAACGGGAACGCCGCCAACACCCCGTTCAGATGCTACAGCAATCCTTGACCCAATTAATAATAGATTGATTATCTTTGGTGGTGCATTTAGTTCCGGAACTTATGTCAACGAAACCTGGGCCCTTAACCTTAATAATCTTACTTGGGCAATACTCAGTCCTTCAGGGGCGTTGCCACCACCAAGATATGCCCATACGGCTATTTATGACCCAAGTAATAATCGAATGATCGTCTTCGGCGGTATCGGTGCAAGTTTTTATAATGATGTCTGGGCACTCTATTTAACGCTTAACAATGAGTCTTGGCAGCAGATTTTTCCGGTCGGTAGTCAACCCGACATTAGGTGCCGACATTTCTCGGTCTTTGACAGCCGTAATCATGAAATGGTAATTGGTTTCGGTTATAACTTTCAAGGCCAATGGATATATTTTAATGATGTGTGGGCATTGAATCTCAGCGATTCAATGTGGCATCAGATATTCCCTGGTGGTGTTAGCGTGGCAGGTAGAAGAGGTTCCTGTGCATCCCATGATCCATTTAATCACAGAATCTTTGTTTTTGGTGGAGACCGGTACTTTGACTACTATTTTGGTGATACCTATGAGTTAGATTTAGATACCTTGATAGCTATTCAGGAAGAGAAAGAGTCAATGCACCCCTATATTAAATTGTCCTCAAACCCATCGGTTCTGCCCATTCGCATAAATGCCTTTGTTCCTTTTCCAGCCGAAGTTTGTCTTAAAGTTATTGATGGTTCAGGCAGGGTTGTTAATACACTGGTTCACGATAAGCAAAATTCAGGTAATTATATAATCGAATGGAATGGTAAAAATATTAAAGGTCAAGGGGTGTCATCAGGAATATACTATATTATTCTTGAAATCGACGGTAAATCAGTAAGTAAAAAGGCAGTTTTGATTAGATAAAATTTTTTAGAATTCAATATCTGTAATTCTCTTGAAAAACAAAAAAAATTCAGTATAATTATTATCTATTAAACTGGTTACTGCAATCCTAAAACCATTAGGTATTTAGGTAAATTATATTGGGGGTTATATGAAATCTAACAGGGCATATATTAAAATGACGGAACGATTTAGCGCCAAAAATTATCAACCTCTACTAGTTGTCTTGGCCAAGGGCAAAGGTGTCTGGGTCTGGGATGTTGAAGGCAATAAATATCTGGATATGCTTGGTGCCTATTCGGCACTAAATCAGGGGCATTGTCATCCGGCGATCATTAAGGTAATAAACAGGCAGGCGAGCAAAATTACCTTGACCTCCCGGGCATTCCACAATGACCGGATGGGTCCTTTTTTACAAAGGTTGTGTCAATTGACAGGCTATGAAAAGGCGCTGCCAATGAATTCCGGTGCTGAAGGTATAGAGACGGCGATAAAAATTGCAAGAAAATGGGGTTATTATAAGAAGGGCATTACCCGAGACTGCGCCGAGATTATTGTCTGTGAAAATAATTTCCATGGCAGAACAATTGGTGTAATCAGCTTTTCCTCAGAAGAACAATACCGTAATGGCTTCGGACCATTTACGCCAGGATTCAAGATTATACCATATAATGACCCGCAGGCATTAAGAGAGGCAATAAATGAAAATACCACTGGATTTCTGGTTGAACCGATTCAAGGGGAAGGCGGTGTCATTGTCCCTGATGATGGTTATTTAAAAGAGTGCTATGACATCTGCAAAAAGAATAATATTCTATTCATTGACGATGAAATCCAGACAGGTCTGGGTAGAACCGGCAGATTATTTGCCTATGAATATGAAGACCTAAGGCCAGATATATTAATTGTTGGCAAGGCACTAAGTGGTGGCTTCTATCCGGTTTCGGTCGTTTTATGTGATAATTATATTATGGATGTACTACACCCTGGCGACCATGGTTCTACATTTGGCGGTAATCCCCTGGCTTCGGCAATCGGTATAGCAGCGCTTGATATTATCATTAAAGAGAAGTTACCACAAAAGACTCACCGAATTGGCAATTGGTTCATAAACGAGTTACGAAAAATTGAAAGTCCGGTTGTCAAAGAAGTGCGTGGTAAAGGGTTACTCATTGGCATTGAATTGACCGAGAAGGCAAGGAGTTATTGTGAGGCCTTGGTGAAAGAATGCATCCTGTCAAAAGATACCCATGAATTTGTTCTAAGATTTACCCCACCTTTGGTAATAGACAGAAGAGAGTTAGAATGGGCATTACCGCGGATTAAAAAAGTATTAAAGAGTCATTAGGTTGTTGGTCAATTTCACTTTTAAATTTTAACTTTATACGTAATAAATTCCATCGAAAATAAAATTTACTGGTCCCTCAAGATACATTTTATCTTTTAGTTCGACAAGAAGTTCACCACCTTTTGTCTTAATAGCAACTGGAGACTCGGTTATAAATAATTTTGTTGCGATGTAGGCAGCTGCCAGGACACCGCTACCACACGATAAGGTTTCTGCCTCAATACCACGCTCATAGGTTCGAACGAAGAGACCCTTGCCTTCCTGCTTGACGAAATCAACATTAGTTCCATCGGGTTGGAAGGTTTTGTGGTTGCGAACTGCTCGACCCAAATTCTCGATGTCTAAATTTTCATAAGAATCAACAAATATTACACAATGGGGAACACCGATCTTTAGGAAATGAACACGAAATTTTTTCTTCGCCACGGTAAGGCTGAAGTTCAGTTTTATATCCACTGGGGGTTGGATTTCAATACTCACTGTTTTATTTTTATGATAAAACCCAATCGGTCCTGCCAAGGTCATGAATTTGCCCTTCGCTTCAATTATTCCTAAGCGTTGTGCAAAACTGATTGCACAGCGTGCACCATTGAGACAAAGAGCAGCCTCACTACCATCTTGATTGAAGTAGCGCATTGTGAATGGGTGATTCTTTGCTTGTTCGAACATAATCAGACCATCTGAGCCGACGCCCAGATGTCTATCTAATAATTTTTTAGTGAACTCCGATAAACTGACACCCTGAATGGCTTCAGTTAAAGTTCCCTCACGATTATCAATCAGCAAAAAATCATTACCCGTCCCTTCCATTTTTGAGAAGAATATCGGTTTCATATTTCTCCTTTCATTTTTAAAATATAGCGTTGAACATATGTAACGAATGTAATCATCATTATAGGGATGGTTATGTATAATAACAACATCCCTGCTGACCTAAAATTTATCGTAAATGCAAGAATCGTTCCGCCAAAGAGGAATCCTGTAATCTTACCCCAAAGGTTCGATTTGAAGACGACCGAACGCTGTCTCAAAATAATGTAACTGCCCAAAAGAATTAGAAAGTCGCGCGCTACTATCAAAATTACCATCCATGATGGCACCGCATTAATTAATAATAGTGTTACTAATACAACCGCAAGAGAAATTTTATCACAAAGAGGATCAAGAAATTTTCCCAGGTTTGATTCCTGATGAAATTTCCGGGCAATATATCCATCAATTGCATCTGAGAGGAGCGAAACGAGCATAAAGATAAAGGCTATGATACTCATTTTTTGCAAAAGAAAATAGACTATAAAGGGCAAGAGAATAAGTCTTGATATAGTAATTATATTTGAAATCGTCCATTTTTTATCTATCGCCATGGTTACCTTTTCTGTCCTCTCTGCAATATCTCAACGGCATGTTCAATCGTCTTTTCTGTAATTTCTTTACCACCAAGCATTCGGGCAATTTCTAACTTTCGCATCCTTTCATCCAGTTTCAGGACCCTGGTCGAGGTCTCTTTACCCTTAATCTCCTTTTTGACAAGAATATGATTGTGCGCAAAGATTGATATTTGTGGAAGGTGAGTAATACAAATAATTTGATGTCGCTTACTCAACTCTGCCAGTAGTTCACCAATCGCCTCCGCAATTCGACCACCAATTCCGACATCAACCTCGTCAAATATTACAGTGGGAATTTCATCGGCCTCAGAAAGGACAGCCTTTAAGCCCAGGGTGGTCCTTGAAATCTCACCCCCGGAGGCAACCTTTCGTAATTGTTTCAATTCTTCACCAGGATTTGTTGATATGTAAAATTCAACCTCGTCCTTGCCTTCTTCAGTTAAGGATTTTTCACTAACCTTTATGTCGAATTCTGCCTTTTCCATGCCCAGTTGATGGAGGATGCGTAAGATTTGCTTCCTGAGTGATTGAGCCGCAGTGTGGCGTCGCAGAGAGAGCATATTAGCCCATTCAATCACTGCCCTCTCCTTCTCGCCAATTCGTTTTTGTATTAGTTGTATCTCCTCGTCCTTGGTTTCAATCAGCGACAGCTCCTTCTTTGCATTAATAAGATAGTCATTGATTTCCCTGACTGTCTTTCCATATTTCTTTTTCATTTTGGTTATACATTCTAACCTTGAATTAACATAATCGAGTCGCTCTTGAGAAAATTCGATTTTGTCACGATATGCCGCCATCTGACGATAGCAATCATCAATTGTCAAAATCAACATCTCTATTTTGTTACTCAATTCGATTATCGCTGAGTCCAGTGTAGCCAATTCATCAATGAGCTTTTTAACCCTCGATAAACGCTCATAAATATTCTCCTCCGATTCATATAAAATTGTTAATAACTCGTTTGAAATAGACGAACGTTTTTCACTGCTTGTTAAAAGATTTTTCTCTATGGTCAAGCCTTCTTCCTCGTCTGGTTGTAGATTCACCTTTTCAATCTCGTTAATTTCGAATTTTAAAAAATCAAGATGCTTATCCTTTTCTTTCATCGTCTCGACGATATTCTGAAGTTGATTTTGCAAATTCCGATATTCTAAAAAGTTATTACGGTAATCTTTTTTTAAATCCTTAAGTCCTGCGTAGGCATCAAGGAGTGATAGATGATTTTTTGGAAAGAAGAGCGATTGATTTTCATGCTGGCCAACAAGGTCAACAAGTTCCTGGGTAAGCTCCTTGAGTCGATTGAGGCTGATGATCTGATCATTGATATAAGAAATTTGCTTCTTCCCTCTTTCAATCTTTCTTCTAATTATAATTTCATCATCTATCTCAATACCTGATTTCTTCAGAAGGTCATTTATTTTTGGTGACGATTTAAATATACCGGTTATCTCCGCATAACTCTTGCTGCTACGGATAACAACATCTTCCATTGGTTCACCACACAATGAGGCGATAGCTTCCACAATCATCGTCTTTCCAGCGCCTGTCTCGCCGGTAATGACTGTGAGCCCCTTCTCGAAGACTATTGTTAAATCTTCCATAAGGGCAAAATTTCTGACCCTCAATACTTTAAGCATCCTCCCTGCCTCCCCATTTCATCTTTTCACGCAGGGTCCCAAAGAAAGTCAATCCTGGCGGCTTCAGAAGTTTAACATAATACTCACCCTTGCTAAATCTTACGATATAACCCGACTTTACTGATTGGTTTCGTTGACCGTCGGCAACCATCACCGCCTTCCCTTTTTTGCCCACCTCAATCTCAACAGACCCATTCGCTGGTAAGATAAGAGGACGAACAGAGAGTGTATGGGGGGCAATGGGCGTTAAAATAATCGCCTCTGTGTGAGGCAGGAGGATTGGACCGCCACACGCCAATGAATAGGCAGTCGAACCAGTGGGTGTTGCAACTATTATACCATCGGCAATGAAACGGCATATATACTCTTTGTTAATTACTGCGGAGAATTCAACCGCCCTGCCGGGGATACGTGTGCATATAATCAAATCATTGAGGCCGTAAAAAGTATGTCCATTGAAATATGCCTTTACGACCATGCGCTTTTCAATCCGACACTTCTTCGCCTTGAGCGCACGCAAGATTGTAGAAAATTCAACAAAGTTTACATCGGTCAAAAAACCCAAACCCCCAATATTCAATCCCAGAATCGGTATGCCTATTTTTCCATATATACTTGCCGCATGAAGAAGTGTGCCATCACCACCTAAGGCAATAATAAAATCGGGGTTCTTGCTAATTTTGAAACCATTGTTAACAAGCATTTCCTTAGTTGATGCTAAAATTTTTCTTGCGTTGGCTTTTTTGGTATTTATTATAATCCTTACTTTTTTCATTCTTTAAAATTCCCAATAAAGAGATACCGATAACGGTTAAAAAGGTCCTTTTTAAAAAAGAATGAAAAACCTCTATCTGTTAAATACTTATTTAAAATTGGCACTACATCCTCATCAATTTCGAATGCCGCACCACCTCCAGGATTGAGATAATCATAAATTGGATCGAGTATTTTTTTAATAACTTGAACACCATTAAGACCACCATCAATTGCTTCTAATGGTTCAAACTCCTTTACGCCTTTGGGCAGAAACTTGAGTCGCTCTGTAGGGACATATGGCGGATTGGAGATAATCAAATCAAATTTTGCCGAGATACCTTTGAGGAGGTCATTTTGAATTAGTGATATTTGATGGTGCAATTTTAAATGCCTAATATTTTCTGAGGCATTGGCAGTAGCGCATAACGAGATGTCGGTAGCAATAATCCAGGCATTGGGAAAGAATCTTGCGAGCCCAATCGCTATTGCACCGCAACCGGTTCCAATTTCCAAAATTTTTTGGGGATTAAAATTTACATTTTTTTTGATGAGTTCAACGAAATATTCTGTTTCCAAACGTGGGATAAATACCCCAGGATGAATTTTAAGTGAAAGGTCTAAAAACTGGACCTTTTTTGTAATATATTCGATGGGCATGTCGCACTTTAATTGTTTTAATTTCATCATTAGGACTGCCTGGGTCTCCTCGTTTAGTTTACCTTTTAGATAAATTTCAAAGCGTGGACACCCAAGAAGGGTTGCGGCGATGAGTTCAGCCTCGTTTTTTGTGACTTTTAATTCCTCACCGATCTCTTCGATTATCTCTTTCATGCCTCTGGAGCGATGAAATGATTTCATCAAGGTCACCTTCAAGGACATTCAGGAGATTATAAAGACTGAGTCCAATTCGATGGTCAGTAATACGATTCTGTGGGAAATTGTATGTTCTGATTTTTTCGCTCCGTTCACCGGTTCCTATCTGTTGGCGTCTTTCGGCTTCTATTTCTCTTTCTCTCTTTTCCTTTTCCAAGGCAACAATTCTCGCCCTCAAGATTTTCATCGCCTTTTCCCGATTTCGATGTTGAGACCGCTCATCTTGGCAACTGACAACTATCCCTGTAGGTATATGGGTTATTCTCACTGCCGATGATACTTTATTTACATTTTGACCACCATGGCCACCGGCCCGGAAGGTGTCAATCTTAAGTTCATCAGGGTTTATATCAATTTGCGACTCTTCAATTTCGGGTAGAACAGCTACCGTTACAGTTGATGTATGAATTCTACCACTGGCTTCAGTCACCGGAACCCGTTGGACCCGATGGACGCCCTTCTCAAGACGGAATATTCCATAGACATTGCTGCCATCGACAAGGAATATTATTTCTTTATAACCACCGATGTCACTGGGATGCGCAGAAAGGATTTCATATTTATACCCTTTCTTTTCGATAAATTTTGTGTACATTCTGAATAGATCTGCCACGAATAGTGACGCCTCATCACCACCAGCACCCGCCCGTATTTCAATAATACAATTTTTGTTATAATCGTCATAATTAGGATTGAAAAGTTCATCAATCTCAAATTTGATTTGTTCTAAGCTTTTTTTCAAATTTACAATCTCCTCACTGGCTAAATTTTTGAGTTCCTCGTCATTTCCTTTAAGTATCTCCTGGGCATCATCAATTTCTTTTGTGATTCGGTCCAACTCTTCATATCTTTGAAGAATCTGCTGTAATTTCTTGTACTCCTTTGATTTTGTGGCATATTCCTTTGGATTCTTCAATAATTCCGAAGATAATAAAAGTGTGCCTAATTCTCTATACCTTGCCTCTATTTCCTTACGGTCTTCCAAATGTGCACCTCTGTGTGATAAAATAAGATCTGTTTTTATAGTCTTTCGAACTTCTCCTTCAAAGCGATATATCTTAAATAGTCATCAAGGTCGGAAATGGACCTGAGTATCACGCTCTCATTACGTAATGAAATAAGATTCACCTGCTCCAATTTTCTGACATAATCCTTGACCTTATTTATATCAACACCAGTAATATGAGCCATACTCTCAAACGAAAATGACGGAATTTCAATACCCTCAGGAATACTCTTACCCGATTCCTTTGCCTTCGTAATAATATAAGCAACAATCCTACGCTCTTCACTCTTTATTGTCAACAGTTTAATCTGTTCATCTGCTGTCCTTAAACGTTTTGTGAGTGTCTCCAGAACATACTCAATCAGTGGATTCTCCTTAATCTTTGATTTGAAAGTCTCTTTGTCAATAATCAATAGCGAAGATGATTCTATCGCTGTAGCTGTGGCGGACCTGGGAGAACCGTCAATGATTGCCATTTCACCAAAGAAGTCACCATCTTTCAAGACCGCAAGAACCTTCTCATCTTCATTTTTTCCTTTGGTAATTTTAATTTTACCGTCTTTAATGAGATACATCACATCACCCTTATCACCTTCATTAAATAAAACCTCACCAGGATTAAGCTTCTTTTCCATCCCTTCAACCATACCTGTCCTCCTTATAACATTATTTTACTGAAAAATCGGCTAAAGTCAACAGAGAGATGCTTCGGCAATGTTATTCTCTTTAAATTTTGCTCTCTCCTTTTTTCTGCCTCCTAATCCCTGTTACCTAAAACATTTTTTTTCTCTGTTCCCTAATCCCTGTTCCCTACTACACGCGCCTGGCGTGAATCGAACACGCAACCTACGGATTCGAAGTCCGTCGCTCTATCCGTTTGAGCTACAGGCGCAAAACATCAAATTTTATTATAACAATTTTTATTAATTAGTCAATAAGTTGTTATGCTGAATGCCAACTGTGTTGACAATCATGCATTCACTAAATATAATAAATGCAATTGGATAGATCGTGAAGGAGGTACTCATGAATGATAATGCATGTTTATCTAAGACAAGCGCACTTTATTTTTTTCTGTTTATATGTGCGTTGCCTACTATATTCTTTGCGCAATCTACCTCCAGACTATACTACCAACCCAGGTCGGTTAATGGCTTTTATGACATCAATGATACAAATTCACTAACCGTGATCGATAAGATTAAAACGGGGGCAGGCGTTTACTTTTGTTCACCTTTATTCTGTTTTCTTCTCAATGCTTGCCATACACCTGAAACTGAAAGCCCAGGTATTTTCTCACCACCCGCAACGGCAAACCATACTTGTTAACCAAACTCCTGCGCATCTCGTCACGCAAACGCCGCTTAACTCTGCATAAGGATTTAGGTGGGGATTGGGGTCAAATTGTAAATTGACACATAAAATATAAAATCAGCTACAATATTCTGGAAAACGATCAATACAGGATATACAATAAATAACACTTAATTTTAGGGTGGATAACGGATATTCACTAATCCAATCCGTTATGCAGTATGGCGGACGGGATTGAGTAGCAAGTAGTGAGAAAATTAGGTCATTAAGTAATTCAATGATAAAATCAGCCATACTTTGTTGATTTTTCCCTTGCTTAATGACTGGTAATGATTATAATAATCGCAGGTAAGAAATGAAATCTCCGATAAAAAGTCGTTAGCCGATTTACCTAAGTCAGGAATTCGTTAAAGAAACAGTTTCGTTCATTAATAGAAAAAATGAGTAAGTCCTTTCCCCAATTAACTATAACTGACTGTGTGGAAAAGCACTACACTTATCTTGCCGAAGTAAAAGTTTCAGTAAAGAGTACTAATCAGAGATCTACATAAATACTTACCAAAGAACTTCTGGCCAGTCATTGAGAAATTATGAAGGCAATAGGGGTTTTAAGAAAACTTAACGAAATCAACAAACCGTTTTATACGGTTTCTGATTTTGAAAAAATAACTCGTCTCCCCCGGGGTGCTCTTTATGTTGCACTTAAACGCTGGGTAGATATGAAAATTATTGAGCGGGTTGGGAAAGGCATTTTTATCCCCCCTGGGTAAGGATATAGATGTAGAGAAGGTTGCCAGTCATATCTATATGCCTTGTTATCTCTCTTTTGAATATGCACTGGCGAAATATGGCATTCTTAATTTGGTGCCATACACTTTAACCCTTGCGACGCCAAGGAAAACCAGGAGATACACGATAGCCGGTAGAGATGTTGAATTCCGAAAAGTAAAACAAAGCCTTTTCTGGGGTTTCAAAGACATTGAAGGTATTTACTTTGCGGAGAAAGAAAAAGCCTTCTTAGACCAAATTTATTTCTACAAGAAAGGAATTACCTCGTTTGATATTGATGAGATGAACTTGAAAATTTTGTCAAAAAACTGTATACATATATGAAACGATACCCCAGATTTGTCGAAGTATTTCTTCGCAAAATAAAATTATAGTTTAGAAGAATATCGGAACAAATTCCAGACAGGTGTAAACTTTTTAAACTTTTGCTGCTTATATTTGCTTTAATACCTCGAACGAAATCGTCCTGCCACCTATCCCGTTAGATATTATATAATTTCAATTATATAGCGGCCATCTCATTAGGATATTTTATTATTGACAATCTGCCAATTATTGGTATTATTTGTCATAAAGTTTAGTTTTATGACGTTTTTTTAGGAGAGCTACACTATTTATAAAATAAATAAGGAGGTATTGGATGAAAAAGCTTTTTCTATTTTTATTACTTACGACGACCATCAATCATGTCTACGGGAGCCTGGACAATGGGCAGAACAAAGGTTTTGGTCTGGGCATTGTGCTTGGTTTGCCAGCCGGCTTAGCACTGCGGGCCTGGCGACCCAATTGGTCATGGGATTTGGTTGTTGGGGGGTATAAAGAGGATTTTGGGTTTTATCGTGTTGAGGGTTTTCTTGTCCATGGCGATTTGATAAGACAGAAGACAGTGGTTAAGAAACAATTGTTTTTCTATTATGGGCCTGGATTAGGTTTTGCGCATGGGGTTGCATTTGGATTTTTTGGTCATGAGGTTGGTTCTGGTGGGGGCGTAGGTCCTCGTTTTAATCTTGGCTTAGATTTTTTCCCAGGAAAAAACTGGAATCTATTCATAGAGTTGGCGCCTTCATTATATTTCGGTGATTTTGATGGTGACCGTGTGATGTATCTTGGTGAAAGTGGAATCGGACTGCGATATGTATTTCTATGAACTCTTAGCTTTAATAAAGAATTGGAGACGGTGACCAGTGTTAATAATACAGGTTCTACAGATTGGTTATCTGAAATGGAATATTATGTTAGTGCAAGCAGTTTTTAATAAATTATAAAAGGAGGAAATATGAAACGTTTTACAATATTGATGTTTGGTTTTATTGGAGCCCTATTTTGCATAACATACTACGTTGCGCCGTGGGGAAACGATAATAATCCCGGGACTTTTAACTTACCATGGCTTACGATAAGTAAGGCGGCAACGACAATGGTTGCTGGTGATTCAGTTTTTGTACGCGGTGGTATATACAGAGAAAGTATTAACCCATCTAATTCTGGCAATGCCAGTGCACCGATAACTTATGCAAATTATAATAATGAGGAAGTCATTGTTGAAGGAGGAACCGCGGTAACCGGCTGGATACAGGACAACGGCAATCGGTACCGAGCAAGTGTCAATTTTACTCCCTCTCCAAGATTTACCTCACCACGAGACCCGGCAGGAAACCTGGGTGGACTTGTTTTACAGAACGGGGCAAAGATGGAATATGCAATGGAATCAAGCCCTGCGGTAGTGGATTCGCCTGGTGAATATTACATGAATGATTCTGTCGGTATGGGTCCCCCGTACACAATGTATGTATATGTGCGTGACCTCGGACCGGGTTATAATCCGAACAACTATGAGATGGTCATCGGAAGGTACCGCAAGGGTTTTGACCTCGACGGCGGTGAAGATTATCAGATTGTAGATGGGTTTACATTTCGTGATTATAACGATAATGCTATCCACTCTATTGGTTCAAACTACTGTCAATTCAAAAATCTTAAATTGTACAGCAACTTTATCACCGGAATATATCTCACTGACTACTCACGATATTGCCTCATCGAACTTTGTTTTTTCTGGGATAACGGCCATGGCGGAATTGAATTGGCACGCTCGAACGGCGTTACAACAAAAAGGAATAAATTCACCGCAATTAACCTGGGGGATGGCTGGGGTGGTAATGGAGCCCATATGTGGCTTGGACCTGTGGGTTTGAGTTCTGACTCCTGCCTGATTGAAAACAACATCGGCTTCAGAACAGGGTCAGACTATGTCAATTCTGCCTTTATATACATCAACGGAAGTTATAATCTGGTCAGACATAACAGCGGGATTGACTTTGGTATGGGGGGAATAGCTCTGTATGATGGACGCAACAACACAGTCATAAATAATATCATAGACTGCAATCGCGGGCTTGCCTGCATAAATGTTTTTCCCAATGCGGTTGCTGATAGTGGCCATTATATCCAGTATAATGATTTTTACGCCCAGGACCCAACCGGAAAATATCGTTGGAATGGTGTGTTATATAACAGCCTTGCTGAATGGCAAACAGCATCTGGGCAGATAAATAACATTGATAGTATTCCTGGTTTTGTGCAACCAGATAGCGAAGACCTTCATCTAATTTCTGGTAGCGACTGCATTGATCATGGCACATCAATTAATGCGTCAAACGAAGACTACGATGGCAACTCAAGGCCAATAGGCTTAGGCTATGATATCGGCGCATACGAGTATAATCTGGTCTCAATTATCAAACAATCTGAATCGCCCGTTTTTTCCAAAAACATCCTGTTATACCAAAATCCTGGCCGCAGGGATCTCTGGATAAAACGTTCTGATGATAAATCTGAAGGTCAGGTTCGGATTTATGATATTACAGGAAGGTTGGTAAAAGTATTGTTATTATCTGTAAATCAATCAGAAATGTACTGGGATTGTAGAGATACGAAAGGAAATGTTGTTGCGGCAGGAAATTATTTTATTGTCTATGTAAGCGGGGGATTTCCAATTGCCGAAAGGAATTTTATTCTACTACGTTAGCAAGACTAATTTAATGCAGACTACCGTATAGAAAATACTGCCTTACTTTTACAACCTTTTGCATTACGTTAAATTTGGTGACTCGATGACTATAAAATAAATGCCGCTGGTCCATTCGAATATGTTTTTAATAACTCATTTAAGGTTGAGACTTTTTCATCGTTATTCCGCCTTGATTTTTTCAAAAATATCATTATCCTTAAATAAAGGAGAAAAAATGGCAGAATTGATTGCATATTGCGGGATTGATTGTGCTCGCTGTCCAGCATACATCGCAAAGAAAAATGATGATGATGGCCTGCGTAAGAAAACTGCAGAAGAATGGTCAAAGATGTTTAATGCAGAATTCAAGCTGGAAGAGATAAACTGTGATGCTTGTACTGTTGCCGGACAGCATATTGCATATTGTGATAATTATTGTGAAATAAGAAAATGCGCTATAGGGAAGCATGTTATCAATTGTGCTTATTGCGAAGACTATGGTTGTGCAATTCTTGAAGATTTTCTAAAAAATGTCCCAGAGGCAAGGCAGAGGCTCGAAGAAACAAGAAAGAATAGATAATTAACAGGATACAATTTATATAATAGGGGAAGTAGTAGTAATGGGACTATTGAAAACAGATTTTACTTCTTAGATTAGCCTTCGATGTTTACGAAGGCGAAACAATAGGAAAGTTGACTTCCGTCAAAAACTTATATAATTAATAAGAGTAGTAAGTAGAGAGTAGCAAGAAATAAAGATTGAAAAAAGATTACAGTCGGTTTGAAAGGATGAAAAAAATCAAAGGTAAAAATGGTGTAGTGCAGCCAATTTTTCAATTTCGGCTAAAAGGTAACATTCAAATTCTGCGCTATTATTCACAGAAAAATAACGCAGAACCTCATTGACAAAACTTGAGTTATGAATATAATATCATTAGGAGGAAAAAATGAAATCCTTGATATCGTTATTAGCCATAATTTTTATTATTAGCGGTTGCACTTCAGCAACGAGGCCGCCAGGACAGATCATTGCATCAGAAAATAATTTTGAAAATGGGGTAAAGCAGTATGAGAAAGGACACATCAAACAGGCAATTCACGAATTTGAAAAGGCTATAGAAAAAGACCCATCTAACTTTAAGGCCTATTTTTACTTGGGTCTTTGTCATAAACAGAAAGGTGTAGTGGATATTGCCCTAAAGTATTTTCAAAAGGCGATTGATCTTAATCCCAATGACGAGTCGTGGGTCATGAAGGTAAAGGTAGAGATGAAAAGCATTGGTCCAAGTAAAGGGAAGGGAAAGGGAAAGTAATTATTGGTTGATTAGTTTCACATCTATGTGAATCTTTGGAGAACTGAAACACAACACCTTCAAGAGGAAATTGTCTGAAAATTTTAGGAATTGTTGGGTCAAACCGAAAAGGAGATATTTAAGCAGTTGAAATCATTGATCAATGGCGATAAGGCATAAAGCTAAAAATGAGTCCTAAAATAATCGACATAACTGGAAATGTAAAATATAAAAAATATCTTTATGGTTGTTTTGTTTTGCCTTTTGTGAGATTTAAAAGAAGGCACGAATACTTGCAGAATGCTATTCCGAAAGGATTTCACAAAAAGATATTAGTCTGGCATAATAATATGGTGGGGCAGATTGAATATGCGCCTGCTGAAGTTTCTGGTTTGCCGATAAAGGGCGCAGGTATTTTTGTTATGAACTGCATCTGGGTGCTCAGAAAAGCGAAGAAACATAACTTTGGCAGAGTCTTGTTAGAAGATGTTCTCCAGGCAATAAAGAAGCAGAATGGCAAAGGATTAGCTACCATCGCCTTAGAAAATCACCTGAGTCCCTGGTTAAGAAAAGCACAGATAGAAAAACTCGGATTTAAGGCAATAAACTCGGTTGGACTTGAATACAAGGTAAAGCACACAGGACACAAGTTTAAAGTTTATTTAATGTGGTTGCCCATTAAAAAGAAGTCACCAAAACCTATCTGGAAACCAATCAACCTAACCGAAGGAGTAAAATTTTGTCTTGCCCATCCCCTATACCATTCTGAAAATATTAAATCAAAACAGATCTTTTTGCGATTGTAGCTATCTGCTCACGAAACACCAAATTTTTAATTTCTATTATTGACAGTGCAGACAGAATTGTTATAATGGAAATTGTGAATAAACTCATTTACCATAATACCAATAGATACAGAGAATTTTTATCGGCGGCGAAAATAATCTCTAAAAAAATTGCAAGAATCAGAGGTGTAGTTGGAATAATAGCAACTGGTGGCATTGGTAGAGGTTATTGTGATGGCTATTCTGATCTCGATTTAATTGTTTATGCTGACGATAATAGGACTAAAGATATTAGAAATTATATTGCAGTCGGGTGGCTGGCATACAAAGGTATTGAATTGGATACACCGGTTGAATCTTATCAAAAGGCGCTAAATCATAAATCACCGTCAAGATACTGGTCTCAGGTTATACGATGGGACCGGGAGAATTCCAAGGTTCTTTTTGACCCGAACGACAAAATAAAGAAATTACTGGAAAAGAAACTTGTTTTTCCTGATTGGGAACAAAAAAGATTATTGAGAAAATACTGTTGGGAAATAGAATTACATCTCAAACACTATTTTGAGATGTGGGAGAAAAGAGGAGAAATAGTAAACCTTGCTCAAACATTAATTCGTGCTGCTGAGAATATTGTTTTATGGATTTATGCAAAAAACAGAAAATTCCAGCCGTATATTCCTAAATGGCTTTTTTATCATCTGGAAAACAAGGCTGTTTCTGAGTCACAGTTTTTCGATATAATTAAAAAACCTTTTTTAGAACCCATTGAAACAATTCGTAGAGCACGACAGATACAAAAAGAACTTTTAGGATTTTGTGAAAAAATAGGTTTGCAATATAGGTTTAAAGATGTTAAAGAGATCTTGAACAAGGAAGGTGATAATTGGAAAAAAGCAACAGAAAAAACAAAATATTACCTGAGCTGGTAAAAGAATGGAAAAGAAGGAAATCTCATTCTGCTATGAGTGTATGGATATAAAGTTGTCCTTGTGTAATATAATAAAGATTAACTAAGGAGGAACAAATGGCAAACAATTTTAACGGCCTGATGACTCATTTTCGGCATTCTTTGCCGACCCCGATGGCAATGTTTTTGGTCTATGGCAAGAACCAAAAAAATAGATTGTTTCAATTAGTCTTGCAGTAACCCTTTCAGAATATGCTAAAAAATCTCCTATCGGCATTACCTGACATGATTTCAATTGCGTTAGTTCTTTTATTCCAATTTTCATATTGTTCCTATTTGTCATTTGTGGTGGACGAAGTATTCGCGGACTAAGTTTTTAAGAAACTCCTCACGCCTAAAATATAATTTCTTCAAAGGTCGTTTCTTATGTTTGGCAAGTGCATAGGACGCAAGAATAGGAAATGCAACTGTAGCATCCATATAGCAGACTACAGCATCGGGAAGGCGAGTTGGGTCAACCTTTCCCCACGATACCGCCTCATGGGGAGTAGCACCGGAGAGTCCACCAGTATCAGGACGGGCATCTGTAATTTGAAAGAAGTAATCATGACCTACTTCTTTAATCCTCAATACTTCCTGAATCTGTGGTTCAGTTTGTAATAGAAAATTTTTCGGACTGCCCCCACCGATTAAAAGTGCCGCCGATTTACTGCCGGCCCGCTTTGCAGCCAATACATAAGCAGTTGTCTCATTTATATCAATTGATGGGTTGATACGAATTTTACCGCCACTAAATTCAGCCTCGGCGACATTCATCCCAATGGTTGAATCACCTGGCGAACTTGTGTATATAGGTATCCCGAGGCGATAAGCAGCAGCTAACACGGATACATTTCTGTTGCCGGTCTTCTCTTCCCACTGAGCTGCATATTTACCAAGTAGATGATGAAATTCTGCAGTTCCCATTTCTTTCTGAAATTCAGGTTGCTTAAGAATTTCACGCAAGATTTCATCAGTCGCCATTAAGCAATCGGTATATCCTAATAGTATGTCATAAATGCGAACAACATCGTTTTTCCGCAAGTCTGCATCGTCAATAAGATGGGTTCCCATATGTAATTCAAGATTGAATGCAAAATGTAAATCATGATACATATTGGCACCAGTTGAAACGATCCAATCAATAAAACCAGCCTTGAGTAAAGGTATGATGACTGATTTACCAAGGCCAGCGGGGGTTAATGCGCCAGCAAGACTCATCCCTACTGTAACATCGTCTCTCAGCATCTTTTGTGTAAACAATAAACAACCCTCACGTAAACGAGCGCCATTATATGCAAGAAAGTTTTTTTCAATAAGATCGATTAATTTCTCTTCCCCGGTTAAGGCGGGCGGCATTATCCTTGGTCCAGACAAATATTTTGCTTTATTTGGATATTTTTTCTTTTTCATCCAATCTGGGGCTTCATCCAAATCCTTTTTAACGCTGTGAATTCTCTTCATTATGCCTCCTTGTAACACTGATGACGTGGAAAATAGAAAAAATTGTAGATAGATAAATTAAAAAATTCATGGAATTATTACCACCTTTGCTGGTGGAATTCCATTAAAATTGGTTGCAGTTGACCAGGAATAGGCACCAATGCTCTCAACATAGACAATATCACCGATATCTAATTCAGGTAAATCCTCACTTACCGAAATTATATCGAAAGAATCACATGTGGGACCGGCGAGTGTAGTAATCTGAGTAATCCCTTTTTTCAAGACCTTATACTGATATTTGCAGTGGTCGTAGACAATGCCTGATAATGAGCCATAGACACCATCATCGAGATAATACCAGTGTTTATTGCCACGTATTGATTTACCTGTTACCCTCATTAATAGATAGCACGCTGGTCCAACAAGAATTCTGCCAGGCTCGGCAATAATTTTGATATTTGATTCAAAAAGGCGTCCCAGCTCTTTGTTGATGTGTGAAGCCATCGGTATAAAGAGGTCTTTTTCATAATCGAAATGTTTAATCGGAAAGCCACCACCGATATCTAAAATTTCCAGGGGTAATTGTTTTAGTTTGGCATCTTTAAAAATAATCGACGCCATCTCAAGTGCATCGAGATAGTTTTCGACACGGGTATTTTGAGAACCAACATGAAAACTGATGCCAACAGGTTTAAGACCAAGGTGATGTGCCTTAATAAGCAGTGATATTGCATCTGCTGGTTCAGCACCGAATTTTAATGATAATTCAACGACTGAGCCAACATTTGGAACTTTAATTCGTATCAAAACATTAGCTCCAGGAGTATATTTGGCAATTTTATTTAATTCATATTCGGAATCGAAAGTCATCAAATTGACTTTGTGGATTGCCGCAAATTTGAGAGCCTCAGGTCGTTTAATTGTATTTGCAAATATCAGACAGTCAGGACTAACCTTCAATTTCAGCACCGAATCCATTTCTTGGATTGAGGCGACATCGAATCCGATACCAGCCTTGGCAAAGGTTTCCAGAATAAAAGGATGGGGGTTTGCCTTGACCGCATAGAAAGGTGTAACCTGCGGTAAGTGCGTAGTAAATTTCTTGACCTGGTTAAGAAGTCGGTTTTTACTTATCACGAATAATGGTGTGCCGTGTTTTTTGACTAACTGGAATAGCCCTTTTTCAAAATTTATTTTCAATTTTCTCTTCATTTTTAATTTTCTCCTTCGCTCACCTCGCAATTAAATCTTTATCAAAGGTTTTTATATTACCTTCAATCCTCCATATACGAAGTTTTATTTCTGGTTCTTTGCCAAGGAGCCCACATATATCCTCGTTCAATTCTTTCAATTCATCATTACTAATTGCAATTGGCTTATGCCTCAATTCAACCCTTTCCATGGGTAAATCTGGAAATGTTTGTAACAGATGTGGGGTTAAGACCAAAAGTTCAATTGAAGTATAACCTTCACCAGTTTTTGTAATTCTTAAAGGATAAAAGAGCGATTTTGTTTTAAAACGATATTGAACTGGTTCGTTGGTAACTGTCTCTATGTTTAGTGAAACAACATCAAAGACAAACCACACAAAATCATCTTTGATATACTCTTCGACCAAATTTTTCATCTCATCAGAGAGCACATCTTTTCCAAATCCAAGGGATTTGAGATAATTTTTAACCCAATCAACAAAACCCTTTGAATCAAGGAGATGTGTAACCGAAATATCATGGGGGCCAATTTTCTTGTAGAAAGTCACTTCACCTGGAGGAGGTATTACAGTTTCAGTTCGTCCGCTACCATTTTTTTGGAAACCTACTGCCAACCTTCGATTTATTAAATTGATCGCCCTGCGAAATGTCTCAATGTCACCCTTCTTCACCTCTGGCTCTGAAGGCAATGGCAAGACCTCCAAAACCATTGTTGAATCTGATGCACTTAAATCAGTACTCAACAAAAGGATTTCTTCACTGCCATTCCAGGTAATCATCGCGCGCTGATAAGGTTCAAAAATTCTCACCCCAGGATTTATGGGAATCATACCGCGGTCAGCGAAACAAATTGAACAGAAAAAAAGCATAATAAATATGATTAATGCTTTTTTCATTTTTACATTATACCACTTCAAAGAAAAAAATCAAGTGCCTTATTCAAAAAATACGGAACATTGACTTTTGGAGTCTCTTTCATTATAATTTTCTATGAAAATAGATGTGGCAATACCGAATACAAAATTTGATTTTCTCACTTATAACTCTTACGAAGAATTGAAGATTGGCGATTTGGTTCTCGTGCCGCTCAGGGATAAATTAAAATACGGAATTGTCATAAAGACAAACTCTCAGAGGGAGGTAGCTGGTATTAAGAATATCAAAAAGGTTGTGGAACGGAACATTATTCACTTAAATTCGTTAAGACTTTATAAATGGCTGGCAGATTATTATCTTTCGACACTGGGTGATGTTCTTAAACTCGCCTTTCCCGCAAAAATTTTAAAGAAATACGAATCCAGCGGAAGACCTGAAGAATATTTAATTCAAGTAAGAGAGCCGATATTAACTTATTCCCAGAGTAGCGCAGTTGAAAAAATCCTCTTCGCCCTAAAAAAGAAAACTTTCAAAACATTCCTTCTCTACGGTATAACAGGTAGTGGAAAGACCGAGGTCTATTTAAGGTGTATGGCTGAGGTAATAAAAGGCGGCGGTAGAGGTTTGGTTTTAGTTCCTGAGATCTCAATGACCCCCCTTTTACTCAACCGGTTCAGAGAACGATTTGGTTATGAAGTAGTAACAATCCATTCTGCCCTTACTGAAAAAGAGCGCGGACGGATTTGGTATGGAATCAAAAATGGAGAATTTAAAATTGCAATTGGACCGCGCTCAGCAATCTTTTTGCCGATACCTGATTTAAGACTCATCATTGTCGATGAAGAACATGACCATTCATACAAAGAGCATGAACACACGCTAAAGTATAACGCACGTGATGTTGCAGTCATGCGAGGAAAGATCGAAAATGCTGTTGTTGTTTTAGGTAGTGCAACGCCACAGATTGAATCGTATCACAATGCAGGAATTGGAAAATATGAATTAATAACATTAAAAGAAAGAATTTATGACCGACCATTGCCGAAGATTGAAATTATTGATTTAAGAAAAGAGAAAAATTTTATAACAGCAAAATTAGCAGCCGAGATTGAAAAGACACTAGCAAACAAAGAACAGGTAATTCTTTTCTTGAATCGACGGGGGTTTGCACCAAAATTGATTTGCCCTTCTTGCGGCTATCTTGCTACCTGTCCATACTGTAAATTACCGTTAGTGTACCATAAATCAGCATCAACCCAAGAGTTAGCAGTTTTATCATGTCATATCTGTAATTACAAATTAAAAACCTTTTCAATCTGTCCAGAGTGTGGCAGGGCTACCCTATTGTATCGGGGTGCTGGGACACAAAGGATTGAGGAGATGGTTTATAAAATTATTAAACACTTGAAGTTAAATATCGAACATACAGAACCATCAGTTTTGAGACTGGACCGAGATTCGGCAAAAAAGAAGGGTGAGGCGGAAAAGATTTTGAAGACATTTGAAGAGGACAAGCCGAGGATTCTTTTAGGAACACAACTTGTTACGAAAGGATTCGACTTTCCTTTGGTTACCCTTGTTGGTATTGTAAATGCCGATATTAGTTTACATCTACCTGACTTTAGGAGTGGGGAAAGGACATTCCAGATCCTTACACAGGTTGCAGGACGTTCAGGTCGCGGGGAAAGGCCTGGTAAGGTATTAATTCAAACATTTCATCCCGAACAATATTCAATTCTCTTCAGCCAATTACAGAACTATCCGAAGTTCTATACCCAGGAGATAAAATTCCGAAAAGAGTTGAATTTTCCACCTTTTTCAAGGCTTATCCTTCTACGATTTAGCGGCAATGATGAAAATGTTGTGTGGAATGAAGCAAAAAGGATTTTTGAAATTATCTGTAAAATAAAAGGTGTAATTTCATATGGGCCGAACCGGTCGTTTTACTATAAAATAAGAAAAAATTACCGTGTATATATCCTAATCAAAACAGGATTAAATTTTCCTCATTCAAGATTAAAATTCTTGAAGCACATTAAAATCAAAGGTGTCAGATTTGAGGTGGATGTTGACCCACTTGAGATTTTTTAGAATAGCGATTTCAATATTATCTGCAGATCGGTTGTTACTGAACGATGTCGTAAAAAATATAGATCGTAGTAATCCTTCTCTTGCTGTGTAAGTGTTTTCTTTTTTTCTTTCGATTTTATCTGAACAAGCCCAGTGATACCTGGTTTGTAGACAGGACGATGGCTATCAGATTCGGTAATAATTTCTGAACCAACGATGCTTAATATTCCATTAAGAACCGAAAAATAAAGGGGTAAATTTTTTAAAAACGGTAAGCCTCCATCGAAAAAAGAAATATCTCTTAATTCACCATGCTCAGTAAGTATTCTCTTTTTTGTCAGTCTCGTGCCAATAAGTAAATTGAATAAAAAGAATGGCAGTGTAAAAATAATAATTAAAAGGGATGAAATTATGTCACCGAGCCTCTTGATGAATAAATCAAGGGGGTCATAAATGTTGATAAAATCTAACATTGGTCCAGAATCTATTTCATTAACTGAAGATTTTGCAACGATGTATTCGAGCTCATGCGGAACAATACGAAAACTAACGCCACTACCCTGTGCATTAGCAATTGTTTCAAGGATTTGGGCATTACTCATTCGGTCGCTTGAAAAAATGACATCATCAACTCTTTCTACCCTTATCACATCTCTAATATTTTCTATGGTGGCAAGTGTTTCAGTTCCATCAATCTCTTTGCCAATATTCTTTTCATCAAAATCGACAAATCCACAAACTTCAAAAGGAATATCAGGCCGTTTACGTAATCTCTTTAAAATTCTTGCTCCTTCTTTACCTGAACCAACAATTATGGCTCTGCGCAAACGAGACAAAGGATGTCTGATGGCATAGGGACCTACCAATCTATAAAGAAGTCGCCAGAGGCTCAAACAAAGTAAAATAAGCAAAAATGAAATTAGGACAACAACCCTTGAGTATGCAAATTGTTTAAAAAAGTATGTAAATGTTGAATTAAGTAGTAAACCAATGATACTGCCGCTGGTAATGGGTTTCGTTCTATATCTACTTTCGTGGTGATAAGCGCGGGATAGATAGATACTGATCAACCAGATTGCAGTATAGATTGGGAATACAGCACGAAATCGTTCCAAAGAATAATGGGGCAGCCAGATTTTTATTGCTAAAAAGATACTCAATATAATGAATAAAAGATCTAACAACAGTGAACTAATATTTCTTAAAAATCTATAAAAATAGGCGAGATATGCGCGGGTGTAAATGCCCATTGTCAAAATAATCTTTAGAAAAATTGAATAGCGATTGTTAAAGTGTTTATTTATAAAGATTAGCATTGCGGAATAGAAGTGCGAAACAAATGGGAATTCTCCTTTCTTTGTGCTCTCGCCTTTATAATGTATTGCCTTTGTCTTTGGTGTATAAAAAATCTGCCAGCCTGCTTTTTTAATTCGATAACACAAATCAATATCCTCACCATACATGAAATAACATTCGTCAAAATAACCAATTTCATTTAAGATATCGTTTCTTACCATCATCAGCGAACCTGAAAGTACATCTATCTCACTTTCCAGGTCAGGGTCGAGGTATGTTAAGTTATATTGACCAAACAGTCGGCTCTTTGCAAATATCTTGCCAAGACCAGCTATCCTTGTAAAGGCAACCCATGGTGTTGGTATGCCCCTGCGGCTGGCAATCTGGAATGTTCCATCAGGATTAATTAATTTACATCCCACGGCAGCGGTCCTTGGATGTTCATCGAGGAATTTTTTTAATATGACTATTGTATCTTCTTGTATCAGCGTATCGGGGTTTAAAAAAAGAATATATCTACCCTTTGCTAATTTCAATGCCTGATTGTTTGCCTTTGAGAAACCCAGATTTTTGTGGTTCTCTATGAAATGAACAAACGGGAATTTTTTCTTTACCATTGCCTGGCTTCCATCAACTGAGGCGTTATCAACAACGAATATTTCGATATTAAAACTTTGTTTTGCTCTTTCAACTGCCATCAGGCATTGCTCTAAAAATGGTTTTACATTATAATTAATGATAATTACTGAAATATCGTAATTCATTGCACTAAATTATAAACCTTTTTGATATAAAGTCAAGGTGTCGATACAATATAAAGATAAATTTTATCTCCCGGTAGCGAATCAATAAATTCCCAATTATCAAATGTCCAGAGATAAGATACAATGCGTGTGCCAGACATACACTCTTTGAAAAATTTTTCTTTTAATTTATTATTAGTAGGCTGATATAGAAAAATCGTTACCACAGTTGCGCCAGTCAATTTTTCTTTAAAAAAATTACCAAATTTCAATTTTATTTTATTAGATTGCCCAGAAAATAAAACATTGAACCATGAAAAGATGAATCTGAAAGGATCCGCCTCAATGCCAACCCCGTTTGCCTGAAAATTTTTTGCCGCGGCAATTAAGATTCTACCATCGCCACTTCCTAAATCATAAACAATATCATTTTTATTTACCCGAGCCAATTGAAGCATCATATTTACTTTATCAATCGGCGTGGGGTCATAACCAGCACCTATAAATAATGTCCAGTACTTCCAGATTATATAGAGGGAAAAGACAAGCGCAAGAACAATTAAGATTTGTAGCATAGTTTTATTTTTTTAGGTTAACAGTAATTCATTATTATTTTAAATAGTATCACCAATTAGTTAAAATTGTGGCTACCAATTTTTCAGCCGTTTTTTTTATTGCCTCTCTGATTCCATCCTCTTCATTTGTTGAATAAGTTGCCCAATCAGAGACCTCGCCTTCCCAGAATACACTATTCTTTATCTGGTCAATGCACCTGATGGTAAACTTAATAGTGATCTTATATTGGGAAATATTCATAACACCAGTATAGATATAAGGGTCTTTGGAGTATCCACTGATTCTTCCATCAATAATAATATCTGCTTGTTTCTCATCAACAACATGTAAAGAGGAACCGTTGCGAAATGCCTCGATTGTGGCATTGGTCGCTAATTCATCAAGACCGGCTTTGATTGTTTGATTTTCGAAGATTTTGATATGGATTTTTTGCATATAGCCCGGTAGTAATGAACGGGTAGAATAACCGCAACAGGATAAATATAAAAAGTATGACACAAGAAGTAAGAAACGAGATAATTTGTAATATCGCTTCGCATGTAAAACGCATTGCCAGCATACCCTGCGAATGAAATAAACTTGTAAATCTTGATAAAAATCGGGACAATAGTACATTTTTTTCACTCCAATGTCTTTAATCTCTTCTGTGCCTCAGCACCCCATACATCGTCGGAACCTCGTTTTTTGACAATGGCCGTATAAATCTTTTTTGCCTCTTCGAATTCATTCATCAATTCTAAGACAAGTCCCGTTTTAAATTGCGCAGTTGGGTACCACATTTCATCCTTTGGAAGATTATTAATTATCTTCTGATATTGATAAAGTGCCTTTAAAAATTCTCCCTTACCAAGATATGCCTCACCCAGCCAGTAATGGTATTCAGGTGATGATTTCAATCTGGTCGTATTTTCAAGATATTCTATGCACCTTCTTATATTTGCCATTCGCAAATAAGCATAACCTATTTCGAAATTTATCTCAGGTTTTTCGTCATCTAAACAATTTTTTAGCATTCGATTGCCAACATCGATAACATCCTTCCATGCCTCCACTTTCTTATAGGCAATAAGTTGATTTCTCAAGGCATCCTGATAGAGTAAACTATCTCTGCCTGCCAGACCATAATAATAGGCAGCTGAGTCAAAATCCATCTTCATGTATTTGATAGTTGCCATCTTAAAGAGGGCCGATGAATAATTCTGGGAATTTTCAAAATTTTCAATGTAGTATTCAAAACGTTCTTCGGCAAGGTTAAAGTCACCCTTTAAGAAAGGTATCAATGCCCAGTTATAGTATATTTTATCTGGCATTGCTCTGTTCGACAATTTTGTTATAGAATCATAATAACTTTCTGCCTCATTTAATAATTTTTTTTCGAAAAGATATTCGCCAAAATAATTAAGATAGTTAAAATCAAGATTAGCAAAGGTTACTGAATAGATTGAATCTGCTTTTGCCTTTTTCCCTACACGGGCAAGGCTATTCAGATAAATTTTTATTAGATTGGTATCACCCTGAAAATTCTTGAAGTCATATTTCACTATATTTACATAATTCCTATTAGTATATTCAAACTCAACATAATTTTTAAAAGAATTAAAATAGAGGACGGAATCTTTAGTCAATTTCATAACTTCAAGATAGAGGTATGTTGGTATTTCACCTAATTTTCTTAGGCATTCGGCAAGTAAAAATTTCGTTTCTGGCGCTTCGCAAACTATAAGAATGATATCATTTGCAGCCGCGCGATATTGATGTTCATCGAAATATTTTATTGCCCTTATCCTTCGAGCAAAATTTATGGTATTACAATAGTTCAAGTACTTTTTTATCACATTGTATGCCGTAGAAATATTATTCCTTATCATCAATATTTGAACATATACTGAATCAAGATAATAATTATCACGAATTGAGTCTCTGATTTTTTCGATTCTGTAAATTATATCAATTGTATCAGAAAACAATGAATCAAGATTAATACCTTTAGGTGGTGCAGTGGGCACACTGTCTAATTGCCGAATCGAATCTCTGTAAATCCCTTTACTGAACAGCTGATCAATCTTTGTAAACCGATACAATAGTTCATTAGGGAATCCTTCCTTTTTAATCTCTCTAAATGTCAGATATGCCTTAATTGTATCACCCATGAAGAGATAATTTTCTATGAGATAAATTTTACCTTTGACACCCTTCAGACTTTTATAAACAGTCTCTCGGGTTGAGGGTTCGGCAAGTGCCTGACCGTATAGTATCTTTATTGAGTCGTTATCAGGCAATAGCCATAGAATATCACTGGCAAATTGGGGTTTCTTTATGAGCTCCATGCCGATCTTTAATAGCATTAATGAATCAGGTACAAGAAAGTTATAATATTTAATGTAATCAAGTGCCAAGGTGTAACATCCCTTTTCAATAAGTTTTTTGAGAAGCAGATTGAAGACCTCTTCTCTTCTTATCTCAAATTTATGTAATTTTAGATATTCATTTGTGTAACTTAAAAAATTTATAAAATCGTCTTCCCGCTCATAAATCTTAATTAAATAATATAGTGCCTCAGGAATCATCCGGTCGTTGGGATATTCTTTAATAACTTCCTCAAAGATTACCTTGGCAATCTGATAATTCCCTTTTTTATAATTGTTTTTTCCAATGTCAAAATCACTCACTATTTGAAAAATAGTTAATAAGATTGCCATCCTTAACCTCTCTACTAAACTGTTATACCGGATTCGATAACATTGATGCCCATCAAATTGACATTTGGATTTATAATACAATTTTTCCCTATCTGTATGTCTGGGGCTATCTTGGCATTCTTACCAATCATTGTGATGTCAGTAAATAACTGGTCAGGAAATTTTTGATTGGGCACAGACCTACCAATGCCGATTTGAACTGCTTTACCAATTACGACGTTTTTATCAATTATTGCTTTGTTAACGAGTGAGTTCGGGCCGATGGTTACATCATGAAAAATAACCGAATCGCAAATCGTAGCATCTTTGCCTATCTTTACACCTGGCGAAAGGATTGAATTTCTGACAGTCCCTTCAATTATGCATCCCCTCGAAATGAGTGAATTTAAGACTCGACATATGCGACTGAAATATGTTGAAGGTCTATCTCCGATCTCACCTTTGACTGATAGATTAGTTTTAATCTGCCAGGCTTCGATGTTAAGTCCTGCATTTGGACGGATAATGTCCATATTTGCATTCCAGTATGCATCAATCGTGCCGACATCCCGCCAGTAGTCTTTAAATTCAAATCCAAATACTCGATTGTTGCGAAGCATTATAGGCATTACATGCCTTGCAAAATCTGTACCACCAATTCTAGCTGCCTCCCTCAGTGCTTCCCGTAACACATTCATCTTGAACATATATATCCCCATAGATGCAAGATTTGATTTCGGTCTTTTTGGTTTCTCTTCCCAATCCACAATTCTACTATACTCATCAGTAACTGCAATCCCGAAATTGTGTGCCTGGTCTTCGGGAACTCTGATTAAACATATTGTGACCTCGGCTTTTTTCTCTTTATGAAATGTCCACAAAAAATTATAATTCATGTAATATATGTGGTCACCGGACACGACCAATACATACTCGGGTGAGAAATCCTCAATAAATCCCAAATTCTGATAGACTGCATCAGATGTCCCTTTATACCAATCAAAAATCTCTTCACCGGTCTTGGGAGGTAGAATCTCAACGAGTCTGGTTCTTCCAAATAAGTCCCATGGCCTGCCATTATCAAGATGCTCCATTAGCGAAAGTGGTTTATATTGAGTGAGGATACCAACAACATCAATATTTGTGTTGGTAATATTACTCATCGTGAAATCGATAATTCGATATATTCCGCCATACGGTATGGCGGGCTTCGCCCTTTTGCTTGCAAGAATATTTAGTCTCGAACCCACACCACCGGCGAGAAGCATCGCCACAATATCCTTCTTCACCTTAGGACACTCCCAGGTTCAATTACTTCATTCTTAATCTCTGCTGAAGAATACACCACTGTATTTGAACCAATCTTAGCATTATTGGGTATAAAGGAGTTTTTGCCAAGGACAGTAACTCCATAATTCAGTAAATCGCCAAACTCCTTTGATGAAACTTTTTCGCCAAATGTGCCAATTGTTGCATTCTCACCAATCCATGAATTCTTGTCACAAATGACCCTTTTTAACTGGGCATTGCGTTTTATCTTTGTATCATGAAAGATGATTGAATCTACTATTTCAACCCCTTTCTCAACTAAAACACCAGGTGAGAGGATTGAGTTTTCCACCTTTCCCAGAACAACACAGCCATCACTGATGACAGAATTTGAGGCTTCGCCATCAATACGCGCAGGTAATCGGTCACTCTTTTCACACCCTTCGACAAGATTTGTTCTAATCTGCCAGTCTTTTAAAGGTATCTTTCCTTTTAAAAGGTCCATATTGGTGTCAAAATAGGAAGCCAAGGTTCGTGCATATGCCCAGTAATCAGTGAATTTGTAGCCGAACAGACGACTTTTACCAACGAGTTTAGGAATAATATCACGGCCAAACTCGTGCGACGGTTGTGTAGCATTATCCTTTAAAATATCTATGAGAAATTGAGTTTTAAAAAGATACACAGTCATTGAGACCCAAGCTGATGGCGGCGTCTCGGGTTTTTCGATATATTGATTAATTATGCTGTGTTTATCAATTACGCCATAACCAAATCTATCAGTCTTTGACTTTACCTCAGTAAAGCATACGGTCGCATCGGCATTATTTTCAATATGAAATTGAATCAATGATTGATAATGCATATGGTAGATATGGTCTGCAGCGGCTATTAAAATATGTTCGGGATTGAATTCTTCAATGTAAGAAATATTTTGATAGACTGCATCCGCGGTTCCCTTATACCAATCTGACTCCTTTAACCCGCGATAAGGAGGCAGAATCCTTATACCTCTTTTTCGCCCAATAAAATCCCAGTGCTCCCCAGTTCCGATATGACGCATCAAACTGTAAGGACGATATTGAGAAAGGACGCCGACATTATCTATGCCTGAATGCATCATATTGCTTAAAACAAAGTCAATGATACGATAGATGCCATAAATTGGTATGGCTGCCTTTGGTCGCTTTTCAGTTAAGCAAAGCAGTTCGTCAACACGACCTCCAGCCAGAACCATCGCCAAGATGCTGTTCATATAAAGTATTATAAAAAAATTAACAAGTGTGTCAAGGCATCAAATCAAAAAAAGTTTTGAAAGTATTTTTTGCGTAGGCAACAATCTGCGACTACAACTGCCTTTCAGTGCGAATTGTTGTAGGTCGAAAATTACGAAATAGTTTTTAGATATCTTTTAAAATTTTTTAACCTTCTAATTAATAGTAAGAGCAGGAAAAAAATAAGTAATGGATTCGTCGTAAGATACCAGTAATCATATTCTTCGGCAAGTTCTCGATATTCTTTATCATCGGCAGCATTTTGTAAAACAATATCCTCACTGATACTTTGTTCAGGGTTTTCATATTCAATCTCTAATTTAGTTAAATAATCGTCGCTGATTAATTTGGGGGCTAATGCTGGAAAATCATTAGAAATATTTTCAAGTTCCTCGGATGTAAGATTATTTGCGTAAAGGAGTTCACCAAGTGGGTATGCCTTTTTGTGATTAGAAATAGAATAAGTATAAACACTCGTTTTGGGAGTGCCGTAACCCCACTCATAATAGCCACGACTATAGCCATAAAATTTATTAGCACGGGAAATGTACATTGGTATGATTTCACTTGAACTCGGAAACTTTAATGTAACACTGACCCTTGATTCATGTGAACAGCTATATATCGCAACATAAAAATATTTCCAGTCCTTATTTATGTAGCCGTTAATCAGATTTTGTGAATAGGTCGGCAGGGTAATCCCGTAATTCCCAAGCCAATCAATAATCGTATCAATTGCTGGTGCATAGAGGGTATCGAAAGTTTCAGGGTTTATTGCTGGATATTTAAGCACTTCGTAGTAGTCTTTACCATATATTTCTTTAGCTTCCGGTGCATTAAAGCCACACCCTGAACTGTATGTCTCTTTATAAATTGGCCCGGATATTTTTGATAGTGCCGCTAACACTACATCATTTGGCGACAATACCCCAGGCATTTCTGGTAATGGAATTAACCAGGCAAATTTGTAGGCAGTACCATAACCACCATAATAGTAATTGTTTATGAGGACATTGACTGATAGGATTTCAAAACTATCTTCTAACTCAAGCAGGACAACAGAGTTTCCAACATACATCGGGCAAGAGTCAGGACATTGCGGGGCGAATAATCCAATGGCAGAACACAATGATACTAATGAGAGAAAAAGAAATATCCTTTTCATTATGACCTCACAATCATCAATTTTATAACAAATCCAGAAATCTTTAGATAATCAAACGGGTCATAATCATATTCTTCGTATAAATAGTAGAATCCCCCATATCCTGTAGCATGGAAACCGAATTCCAGACCAATATCGAATGGTTTCATAGAGAGGGGTGTTAAATACGCAAAAATTTCAGTTCCCGATGCAGTCTTTCTGATAGTTTTGGAATAGATTATACTATTTGTGCCCGGTTCGAAATAGGTAATCCACATATAATTCGCCTTAAAAAGCATACCTATGCTCACCTTCTTATGAATGCGGACCATAAGTATCGGTCCAGCACCAAGTGACACCAATTCAGCGTGGAGGTTCGAATTTTGGAAATAATCATCACGAAATGGATTGGTTCTTTTATAAAGAAAATCACTCATTATACCGAAGTAGACCTTATTTATTTCTGCGGGAAAAAGATTAATATTCCCTTCATAGATACTACCAAAAATCCTCTTTGCCTTAGATTCTTCAGTAAAGATTATCCCGGTTGATGCCGACACCGGAAGTATATTAAAGAAAAATATTGATAGCAGAATCATCGGCCACCTCCGGCGGCGATGCCTATAATAATGCCAATAATAATCGAGCCTAATACCACTGTGGTCGCAATCTTTGCGTCATCAAAGCCATCGGCCCAGATAGTTAGGCAACCACCGACTGCGCCTCCAACAACCCCACCAAGACATCCATAGCCTACCTGTCTTATTGATTTTGGGATACCCTGCTCAGTCACAGCGGGTTTCTCAGTAGGCACAGTTTCAATCCTTTCAATCTCAGCAATGGCAATCTTTATCTCTTTGATTGCTAACTTAATTGTCACCGAGTCTTTGCCAACTGAGGTAATCTGCCCTTCAATCATTACCCCATTCTTGAGATAAATTACATCGCCAAATGTTATAGCAACAAACAATAGTAACATTAATGTCGCTATATGTCTCATCTTACCCCCTTATTTGGCATCATAAAGATATTTATTTTCCACCACCGATCGCGACACCAGCAATAATACCAATTACGACCGAACCGAGAATCACAGTTGCAGTGGTTCTCTCATCACCGAACCCCTCAGCCCAATAGGCGACCATGCCTGCGGTCGCCCCTCCAACAACCCCACCAAGACATCCATAGCCTACCTGTCTTATTGATTGTGGGATTGCGCCTTCACTGACTACCCTTCTCTCCGGGGTAATGGTTTCAATCTTAGCTACATCTGAGACTGCGATATTCAATGTGCCTGAGGTTGTTTTGATGGCTACTGAATCTGCACCAATTGATAAGACTTCTCCCTCGATTTTCAGTCCATTCTTGAGAAGAATAACATCACCAAATGAGAAAGCGATAAGACATACCAAAGCTATACCCAAGACATATCTCATAAAACCTCCTTTAATTGGTAATGGGTAATAGTTTAGCCATGCTAAAATCCTTTAAATTCTTATAGTATAAGTAGAGTAGAAGAATTGTCAAGTATAATGTTTTATGAGAAAAGAATTAATAAATGATCCCCAAAATAA
>Ga0315310_10000285_pt1 | contig 32789 bp, 35 predicted proteins | sample TDP5_MG_FD_203630 | JGI IMG/M metagenome (GOLD analysis project Ga0315310, IMG submission 203630) | Freshwater sediment microbial communities from Lake Towuti, South Sulawesi, Indonesia - TDP5 | ecosystem: Environmental > Aquatic > Freshwater > Lake > Sediment | place: Indonesia: South Sulawesi...
AAGGCCAAGTAAGTGAAATCACGTTTGATGGAGATCACTTCTTCCTAAGGTCTTCCGCTGAGTACTCAAACCCACAATTAACCGTTGAAGAGGTTCAAGGAATCATCGCGGCTAGATTACTTGAAGTTTGTGGAAACTACTTTTACCTTTATGAATTTCATGAAACAAGCAAGGAAGACGTAACCGAGATATGTAAAATGCTGGAGGAACCCCCTAAAGGGAAGATGGTCTCGTTTCTGTTGAACACGGATGATGTGGAGCCCGATAGGTACTCGATTAACCCTTTAAAAGAGTCGATAGTAGAGAGTGGCCAAAGCGCTTTTCCATCAGCATTTGTTAAGACTGGGGGGCTCAAGATAGATGAGGAGTTTATGAAAAAGTATGAAGGAGCGCTCATCTCTGGATTTGAAGCGAAACTAATAGAAGATCATCTTGCAAATTGTGAAAACAGCTATATGAACATGGTTGATCGTGTTAAATACGAACATCTGGAGGTTCTTTCGGAGTCGTTTGGAATTGACCTCTGTCTTCCTATGATGCGGATGCCCCTAACAATTCTTGAGAAGGAGTGTACTAATGATTTGTTGCACTATATCATAGGGGAAACTCATAAAGACTACGAGTCGATTGAGCGTGTTTACAACTGTATGGGTAGAAGCATGAAGAACCGGACGACGCTTCTAACGGTTCCCCACTCAAAGAAAGGCTTCGGCTCAAAAAGAGCGGCTAGAGGAAAAATATATTTCGAAGGTACAAAATTGAAAAACATTCGAGTAACCTACCAGACGACACCTCTATACCCGAACGCGATTGATCCAGCAGATATCAGTATTGCGAAGGCCGAGGACCAATTCACAGTCGATGGAGACAAACTCATAAACTACGATTTTAACGAGACGCCTTCTTCACCGCAGTTCATTCTATACTCTTTAGGATCTCCTGAGGACACAGCTCTATGGCATGGGATAGGAGAGTTCGGTGCGTCACAGTTGGTGAAGAGTTATACCTCCACGCACCTAGCGAGCGCCAAAGATTCGATGATCGATCTGAAAAAATACGGGGTTACACCAAAGATTCCTCTCCAGTTTAATATCGTACCAGAAAGCATATGGTTCCACCCGATGCATAGAAACATAGATGCAAGCATAGGCTGTGTTGAAAATTTGGAGGATCTAGCCAAGGTAGGCATAAAGCTTGAATACCTCTTACCCCAAGAATATACTAGATGAATGAGAAAAATAGAAGATCAAACTAACGAAATTTTATAAGCATAATCACAACTTTTTATCGGTTGGCTTAATTTGTTCTTCAAGCAGATTAAACATCATGGCGATAACTTCTCCTACATTATTGCAGAAGAAACTACCAGAGAGGCTGTTGTTGTCGATCCAAGCTTTAACGCTGATGTTATTATTCAAATTGCAAATAGACATGGATTTAAAATAAAATATGTTATTAACACTCATCATCACCGGGATCATGTCGCAGGTAATGCAGAGATTAAATCATGCTTCGGTTCGAAGGTTGTAGCCCACAAGCTATCGAAGACTGAAAAAGATGTCGCAGTTGTCGAAGGAGACAGGCTGAAGGTTGGCGGAATGGTCATAAGAGTAATCCACACGCCTGGACACACTTCCGACAGTATATGTTTACTGGCTGATAAGAAACTCATCACAGGAGACACTCTATTTGTAGGGGAATGTGGCAGAACAGATCTGCCTGGAGCTAGTTCTACAGATATGTATAATAGCTTATTTTACAAGTTGATGAAGCTCGACGATGAGATCGAAGTCTACCCCGGTCATGATTACGGTTCGAAGCCTCATTCAACATTGGGAGAAGAGAAACGAACAAATTACACGCTGGAGAAACGCTCTCTTGATGAGTTTATCAAATTCATGAGGGAGCCTTAGGAAGAGGCTTTTTTCTGGAGTCAAGAAGCCACAAATCTTGGAGTTAAACTGAAGGTGACTATCTTCTTTTTGAGAATCAGGCGACTCTTTTATTAGAAGGAGCCTTACACAATTCTAGAGAAGTGAGAAGATGACGGATCTCTTGATCACCGTTGGGACTCGACCTGAGATTATCAAGATGGCACCGATTATAAAGGCTTTAACAAACCGCGGCAAACCGTTCAAGATCGTGCATAGCGGTCAACATTACGATTATAACCTTTCGCTTCAGTTCATTGAAGATTTGGACTTACCTTCACCCGAATATAACCTTGAGATCAGGGAAATTTCACCTGGCAGACAGACAGGCAGAATCATAATTGGCTTTGAGGGGGTTATTAAAAGGGAGAAGCCACTACTTACACTTGTTGAAGGCGACACAAACTCTGTTCTCGCCGCAGCCATAGCCTCTAACAAGCAAAATCTTGCAGTCGGCCACGTTGAAGCCGGTCTTAGGAGCTTCGATCTGAGGATGCCTGAGGAGCATAATAGGCGTCTAGTAGACCATGTATCAAGTTACCTCTTCGCGCCAACTGATAATGCAAAGCGAAACCTCGAACGGGAAAACGTGTGGGGAAAAATCTATGTGACGGGAAACACGGTTATCGATGCCTGCCAACAGCACCTCTCAATAGCCCAAGAGAAGTCGAAGATTATGGATAAGGTAGATTTCGAAGAATACTTGCTTGTAACAGTCCATAGGGCTGAAAACGTTGACGACGCAGATGTTTTGAGGAATTTCGTGGAAGCTTTCATATCGGCTCCTTTACCTGTTGTTTTTCCGGCTCACCCAAGGTCTGTTAAAAGGCTGCGTCAAGCCAAGCTATGGGAGGATATATCATCGTCGAAGAATATCCTTATTCTGCCCCCGGTTGGCTACTTGGACTTTCTTCTGTTGATGAAGAATTGTAAGATGATACTTACAGATTCGGGTGGCATACAGGAAGAGGCCACTGCCCCGTCGATTCGGAAGCGAGTCTTAGTTCTAAGGTTGTCAACGGAGAGGCCGGAAGCTGTTAAAGCTGGTTTCGCTAAAGTTGTGGGTGTAAAGAAGGATGAAATCTTGAGTGAAATACATGGAGCGGTTGAGGATGGATCCTTACCAGAGGCATCTCCTTTCGGCGATGGCCATTCCGGCGAGAAAATAGTAGATATCGTGATAAGTGAGCTTTATTCTTAGGGTTAAATGTGTGCGCACAATATCTCTAGCCCCTCTATTTGGATCCAAACATGTTCGATTAGGGTGGCGATCGTGTATTTTATTATCTCAGTGGCGGAATGATGGTGTGAGGCGACGCTGCATCTCTAAACTTGTGTTTAAAAGGTAGGCTATAGTCTTTTGGCAAAGATCAGGGTAATAGTGTCTCGAGGAAAATTTGGATTTTACAAGTTAAAAGATTTTAGAAAAATAAGCGAATATGGATTTAACGATAATTTGATTATATAATATACGTATAATGGCTGGCTTGTCCCTTCAGCTAAGAATGACGAACCCGCTGGAACCTATACCTGAAAGGGTTCAAGTCTATTTTTTATCCAGACCCTTCTTGTCTTTCTAATAATCTCTAAATCAAACATGGGACTTCCTTAAGATAAGTTTTAGTATGAAAATCTTAGGGGTCAGATTTAAGTAATTACTTAGATGAGCGTGTGTGCCACTGAATGTAAAGCGCACCGCTACCTTGTCTCCTTCGACGACCATGTCATCAAGGGTGAAATGAACGTCGGGAAACGCGCTGTAGAACTCGCTTATAGATTGTTTGTAGTCCTTGATGCATGTATATCCTCGCCGGTGCCACCGTGTTCGACGTAGTCAGTGGCAAAAAACTCGTCTATTGCGACCATGGCGGCCGCCTTCCCCTTATTCCACTCCTCAACCCAACGACGCTCGAGCGCCTTAATTTCTTTTACTAACACGAATGTCACCTTCTGTCCAATATGGATTTGTAGGTTAAATGTAAGCCTCATTTTGAAGGCTTTCACGTTGTAATCTTCGCTAGATTTAAAAGCATACCTGTAAAATAGTTTTAATGGCTTGACTGGTTAATTAGGGATACTTGGAAATAATTGTGATGGGATTTGAGCCGAATTCTACTGTTAACTGGATTGCCTGGCGTGGGCAAGACGACGGTTGTGCAGAGGGTGATCGATGAACTTATCGGTAGAGGCTTTAAAGTCGGCGGCATGATAACCCGTGAAGTTAGAAGAGAGAGGATTCGTATAGGATTCGAGATTGAAGACGTATCCACTAAACATAAAGGATGGCTGGCTCATGTAAATCAGCCGTATGGGCCGCAGATCGGCAAGTATAGAGTAAACCTGAGAGACCTCGAAGTCGGGGCGAAGGCGATTCTCAATGCCACAATGCATGCAGACATAATCGTAATTGATGAGATAGGCCCCATGGAACTAACTTCAGAATCATTCAAAGATTCGGTTATGAGGGCAGTGAATAGCGAGAAGGTTCTCCTGGGGACCATCCACTATAGAGTTAAGGGCTCATTTGTTAGCGCTATAAAGGAGAGGAAAGATGCAGAAATGATTGAGATAACTCTTAAAAACCGGGAGGGGCTCCCTCAAATGGTCGTTAGGAAAATTGCCGAGATAGTTAAGAGCAGATATTAACCCGTTTCTATTAAGAGCGGCGAGGATAAAACATGTTGATAGCCGGGATCGACGATGCTGGTCGCGGTTCAGTATTAGGACCCCTCGTCATTGCGGGCATCCTTCTCAACGAAGAGGATTTGCCCAAGCTCACCGCATTAAATGTGAAAGACTCTAAACTTCTATCACCGCGCAGAAGGGAGCAGCTCGTCCCAGAGATTAAGGAGATCGCACTAAAACATCATATCGTAGAGTTCTCTCCGGCTGAAATAGACGAGGTTGTCAACTTCGGTAAGAAGTATCATAGACTAAACTGGCTCGAGGCATGTGGGATGGCCGATGTGATACTTAACCTGAGACCGGACGTCGCCTTTGTTGACGCTTCAGATGTGGTTGCTGAGCGCTTTAAAGAGCACATACTTGAAAGGGTTCCGTCTAATGTTAAAGTAGTGTCGGAACATAAGGCAGACCGAAATTATCCCATAGTATCGGCTGCATCAATCATCGCGAAGGTTAAACGTGACGTAACTATCGCTGAGCTGCGGAAGGAGTATGGCGATCTGGGCTCGGGCTATGTCGCTGACGAGAAGACGATGAATTTTTTGGAGATATGGATAAGAAAGTACTGCTCATATCCAGACTTTGTTCGAAAGTCCTGGAAACCAACCAAAAGATTGATGGACAACATAAAGTTTAACCAGATGAAAATCATTTAAGGGAAAAGAGAATATTCTCTCTTGAGGGATAGAAGATGGCGAAACCAAAAATTGGGGCTCAATTAATAATCTGGGGTAAAAGGCCGGTTGAAGATTTGCCGGGTGTACTTGATGAAGTCTCATCTCTAAGGTATGATGGCATAGAGGCGGGCATCAATGCATTCGAAAAGGTTTCAGACCCGAAGGGATTGCTGACGATGAAGGGCTTAACGTTGGCTGGTATACACATAGGCATAGACGAAAAGCTCGCTGAGGTTGCTTTGAACCTTCTCCGGAAAGCAGATAGTCACTACCTCCTTTTCAGCGGGGCTGGCGGAAAGGAGAATACAGAAGAGAACTACCGTAGAAGCGCTAAGCTTTTGGAGAAGATTGGGAGGAAAGCCACTAAACAGAGCGTTAAACTTTGTTATCACAACCACTGGCAAGAGATCGTTAACGACGCGATGGGTACAAAAATCATCCTTGAGGAGACAAGCCCAGAATTCGTTTCCTTATGCGTTGACACTTACTGGGTTAAATGTGGAGGACTGTCGCCAGCCGATTTCATTAAAGAAAACTTAGACAGAGTTGCATACCTACACCTAAAGGACGGCACAGAAGAGGGCATGAAGAAACACGAATTTCTCGAGTTAGGGCGGGGTATCGTTGATTTTCCAGCCGTTTTCGAGGTTGTGAAATCTACGGACAGCGAATGGTTCGTTGTGGAACAAGATAGGACAGACAGAACTCCTAAAGAAAGCATGGCAATTAGTAGAAGATATCTGAAAGAGAAGTTGGGGCTCTGATCCCTAATTGAAAGACTAGGTTACATTTTAAGCGAGTTGATGAAGTACGGATTCCAAAGAACGAGTCCTCTGTGCTCTTCACCTTGAGGAGCCGGATAGAGTTCCCATCTACGAGCTCGCCATTAATGCGCCGGTTGGCAAGGATGTCTTAGGACGGATGCCTAAAGTTGATGCCTACCTTTTGGTCGACGCGGAAGATTACTATAAAGTTTATACTGGATTTGGACTCGACGCGATGACCGTTTGGGATGTAGGGCTTCCAGTAAAGTACATTAATGAAGGAACATTTCTTGACGACTGGCTAGAGTTTGGAGGAAATCCGAGTATACCCAAGTAACCTATTACCTGAAGGGAACCATAAAAAGCCTAAGAGAATTCGAAAGTTTCTCTCCACCGGATCCACATGATTACAGGAGACTGAAAACCCTTGAAAGACTGATGAAGATTAATATAGTTAAGATGGCCATAATCGGCGGGGTTCACGACGCTTTTGAGATCCCATCTATGATGCGAGGAGTAGAAAACTTCCTTTTCGATTACTATAGGAATCCAAAATTTGCTGAGAGACTGATCGAGACGAGTATAAAATATAATATAGAACTTGCAAAAGCTATGATCGATTTAGGTGTTGACGCCCTTGTCACTGGCGATGACTACGCGTACAAGAAGGGACCTTTAATGTCTCCCGAACACTTCAAGAAATTCGTTGCGCCCTACTTGAAAAGGATAGTGGATGTTGCTCACCAAAATTCAATGCCTATAATAAAACATACAGATGGATACCTCTGGCCAATTTTGGACGAGATTATCAATACGGGTGCAGATGCCTTACACCCAATAGAGCCGCAAGCCAAGATGAGCCTAGAAGACGTTAAGGAGCGATACGGCGATAAAATCTGTATAGTGGGTAATGTGGATGTTTCATCGGTTCTTCCCTTCGGAACGGTTGATGAGACGATCATGGAGGTTAAGCGATGCCTCAAAGAGGCGGCTGGGGGCGGAGGATACATACTAAGCTCAAGCAACTCGATTCACGACTCAGTTAAGCCAAAAAACTTTAGGGCTATGATAGAGGCAGCCAAAAGATACGGCAAATACACGCGTTAGCTAAGAATGTTTTCCATGTATCCTTATAAAGCAAAATGCAATTGAACTATAATTGGAAACATTATTCATACTTACACAGAAACTGACTCCATTAAGCGAAATAAGACAAAATAGGGGGTCAGATTCAAAAGGAAAATCCCATTAAAGAGAATTGAAAGTCGTTAATAATGTGCATAATCCAGTCGGGTCCTCAAACCACGTTAACCTGCCTTGTCATTCCCCCCGCTCCTCACCAAGAAGCCCGTCGCCGTTAAGGTCCGCCACCTGAACGCACCATTGCCACAAAGATCTTCTATCTCTTTTCCTAAGAACTGACTTTCCAAATCAACCTTACTTTTTTCAACTTCCTAGGTTTTCTGAGGCAATATTTTGGCAACTCTTATATCGAGCGAGATATGTGCAGTAAGTCTATGAAGCCTGAAATTCTGTTCTACAAGTCGGATTGGCCTGAGGCAAGGGAGAGACATGAGGCATTCTGGCGAAACGAGGTCCTAGATCGTGTTTGCATCGCTGTCTACGCTCCGCTAAAGAAAAAGAGACCTGCATTGCCCCCTCAAGAAGATTGGGAGACGTATTGGATGGACCCGGCCACGTGGCTTCGAACAGCTGAGCATTACTTCGCCTCCACATTCTTTGGCGGTGAAGCTCTGCCCCAAAGAATGATGATGATTCCTTACGCAGCGCATTATGGTGCCAAACCTGTTTTCGTAAAGGATACCATTTGGTGTAAGCCGTATCTTGGGGATTATTGGAGTCTGAATGATATCCACTTCGATTCGGAAGGACTGTGGTGGCAGTCGATCCTTCATCTTTTGGCAGAGGTGTGTCATGCCTCAAAAGAGAGGTTTCTTGTCTCCTTCCCCACATTCCTCGATCCAATCGATACTCTCGGTTTTGGTCTACGAGGACCCGAAGGCCTTTGCCTTGATGTGCTTCGACGTCCGCAGGATGTGAAGCAAGCGATTGATTACCTCACGGAATGTTGGAAGAAGCAGTATATAGACTGCCTAAGCCTTATCAGCGAGGTACAGGATGGCACAATAGATTGGCTAGGCGTCTGGTCACCGAAGTCAAATTACGTACTCAGCTGCGACTTCTCCTGCATGATATCTCCCGCTCTATTCAATAAATTAGTAAAACCGATTGTGGAGGAACTGAGCGCTTGGCTGAATAAGCCAATGTACCACCTCGATGGTCCCGGAGCCGTCCAGCACCTGGATACATTATTGTCTATCTCAGACCTTGGTGGAATTCAGTGGGTTCCCGGAGCTGGAGCTGCACCCCCTATCGAATGGATGCCACTATTGAAGAAGATTCAATCTGCAGGAAAGCGCCTCCACATCGAAGTTGACCCATCTAATGTTGAAAGGGCGATTAAGAGTTTGAAGCCTGACGGATTATTCCTCAGCGTCCCTTGTAGTACAGAAAAGGAAGCAGATAAGGTGCTTAGAGTAGCTGAACACTACTATAGAAATCATAGTTGAGAACCGACAAATAGCTGTCTTATCTTTAGCTTTGGGATCAACCATTTTGGCTTAAGGGCCATAATCTTCTTGCCTGCTGGCTTGTCACCAAAGGATTATACCGGGTTTACTTGAGATGATTCGTCCAAGCCTACTACTGTGTTTTTTACGCCTCAAATCGTGGAGGAAGGAGATTTAAGCTTGATCTAGTCCGTTCTCCCTATCCATTCCCTTTTCCTTTTTAAGTAATACTTGAAATTTTCAAGGGAAACCTCTGGCGGGATTGCATGGTCAACCATCGGTATATAACCACCTTGCTGAAGTAACGGAGTAAGTCTCTCCAACTCCCTGTCTATAGCTATTCCTCCCTTCATGAGAGCTATCTTGTTAACACCCCCCATCAACAGTATGTTGTTCCCGAACTCCTCTCGGTATCTATAGAGGTCGTTACAACTCGCTTCCAAAGGAAACATGCAGTTTATCCCACCTTTTAGCCATCCAGGAATAAGCAAAGACACATCACCGTCACAGTCCAGGATGTTTATTGTCACACCATATTGTTTCAACAGGTCGGTGACTTTTTTGTATCTGGGAACCATAAACTCTTCAAAATGATGTACGGATATCATGGGTCCCTTTTTATAACACATATCCTCCCACCATTCAGAGAAGTCGACTTTGACTGATTGTAGAGCTCTTCGAATGATCTTTATCCAAAGATCAACCAATGTGTCCATCATTTCTGCTATCCAATCGGGGTCTCTGTAAAAGGCTATAGAGATTTTCTCCACACCCATCCAGTTTCGGAGCCAGCCATAGAGACTTCCAACTTGGATTCCCACGGGATAATTTAGTTTGTTGCATCTTTCTGCAACTTCATCCCAGTTTAATGGAAATCGGCCGGGTGTGTCTGCGTGAAAGAACGGCTTGAACTTCTCCCAATCTTCCCTATTCTTCAATGGGTAACGGAGATAGTAAGCCCCTAGATATATTGGTACGTAGATGCCTCCTATACCGTCGTCTAATACAGGTCTTTCTTCCCTCTCTCCGATTATCCTCAAAGGTAATGTTGGCCAAAAACCGGATCTGACTGGCAGTGTCTCGAGAGGTAAATATGATCCAAACTGGTCCGAAGGATCAAAGCCGAAATAGCGCTTAACAGCTACGTTTCGTTGGATAAGAGAAGCTTCGCTATACATCTTCTTCAAGGAGAGACCCTCAGTACACCATCTTTCTATGGTTTCAGCCCAAAACCCAAATTCATAATCCGGCGCCCTATCAACTTCCCTATATTGCAGAGTTCGGAGAAAACGTTGTTTATGATTCAACGAGATCACCACCCTTCATCTCGGAACTTACGACTTGATTCAAATATAGGATCCGAGCAGAAGACCCCAAGAATGCCATTGCTATTCGTCCACAGCAAATGAAGTTAATGGGTTGTTTCACCGAATTAAAGACCTCCACTACGCAAGGTTCTCTCTATTAAGCAATATAATCCTAGTTATCTTTTCAGCAATTTCCCTCATGTCGGGATCCGGGTTAACCTCCTGAACGGTCTTAACCATGCGCTTTGGCAAGGCGTCCACACCTCTAAGCGCACCGGCAATTTCACCAGCAATGCAAGCAATGCTGTCACAATCCCTTCCAAAGTTGGCACCTCCAACTAATGCTGTCCAAGGGTCCCCTTTGGCTATTTTGATGATCCCTAGGGCTGTAGGAAGCATCTCCAAGGGATAGACGAGGTCCCAGGGAGGATACGTGACTAAGAAGGTATTCACGGGATCCTCTCCATAGAGATATTTTCGGATCTCGAAGACGTCTTTTACATTCTCTGCTACATCTAGTACCCATAGGACTCTACGGTAGAATTCCTCCGCAAGTTTCCAGGTATTCATGGATACGCCCCACACGTAGGGCTCAGGTACGGCAACATCCCAAACGTAGGCCAAGCTATTGGCGTGATCCAACGCCGCTTGGATAACGGAGTCAACAGTGGCCTCGGGCTTAAATGCTTCAGCCACGGCTGCTCCCAACACGCATCCGTCTTCGGCTCCCGCAGCGGGGTTACCAGCGTTGAGGACGCCCCCCGGGGAACCCCAATAAATGCTGAAAACTGGTCTATTGAACCTCACACGCTTTGAAATTGAAGTGGTTAGGACGCGCCTAGCCCATTCTTGCCTGTTTTTGTCCGGATGTCTTAAGCTATCTATGGCAAACTGTCTGACAAACTCATCTAATTCCAAAAGATTTATTCTGCGACCATACTTGATAATAGCTAGATAGTTCAGAAGTCGTCCATTCATATCGTCGGTGTACCTGCCGTTACCCACCTGATATCCATCGATTCCGAAGGGAAAGAAGCCCCTCATATCAGGGAGCCAATCAAGTTCCTTTTCATCAGAGAAGTGTTTTATGCCCATTCTTTTGCCTCGGAAGGGAGGGACGAAATCCTGAAGCACACCATAGGTCTCTTGGATCTGTTTGTAGTGACAGTTCTCTACAGGAGCGCCAAGGGCATCGCCAATGGCGCCACCAACGATGCAACCAAAAACCTTCTTAAAAAGAGTTGATTCATCCAGCATCTATATCCCTTTTTCAGAGGGATGGCAACATCATAATAAACTTTTGCATATCCATATAGCTTTCATTCTTCTTCACCGACTTCGTTATCAGGAGTTTAAACGTCAGTTTATCGTATTCGCCGACTAGAAGTTCTCCCAAGGGTGCCATTAAACGTATGACCATTTTTGCCTACAAATTTTTCGAAGTATTGGTTACCAAGATTACTATTTCTATATTTTAAATGAACTAAGAACGGTTGGGATATCTTCCGTACTTTTTAGCAGAGTCGTACAAAGTAAGGATGTTTTTTCATTGGGACATTATTTTCCATGACATGTGATGAAACGATAATCATTCCGCTACCATGCACCATGGTTTTTATCCTATCTTTCACTACATCTTCAATGCTGCCATATGGTAAGGTTTTTGAAGTGAAATTGAACCGAAGAGGGTTATCTGATCTCCATATTTTCTTTCGATCTTAACGAGGTCATTGCACTCTGGCTGCAGGAGATCCAAGATGTCGACGTCGATTTCAATAAGATCGGGAATAACTGGTTCTATGCAGCCATCCTGCGATAGAAGATGTAAATGTGTCCGTAGTTCTTAAGTGACTCTAAGCTTTTTCATTCTGGGCTTGATAAATTTTCTTCATACGGAGGGAGAAATTATCATCTGGTTTTGCATACCTATGTCCTCTCCTCAGCCTATAATGTCTGCACTTGCTTCTATGATACACTTTCCCACTTCCAGATTAAACCTCAAAGATTCAAAAGGAATCCCATTAAAGGGAATTGAAAGATATATTTAAGTAAAAGGAAAAACGCGGCTCAATAGCTAAAATGGTTTGTCAAGTGCGGTATTGAGCCACAACCATCACGTGGTCTTTATCAAAGGGTTCAAGGTGGATAACATCCGATATTTTGAGCCCACGTTTCTTTAAAGTCTCCACCTCCATCTTATACACTTGAGAAGGTTCCTTCGTAACATCTATGCTTCTAGCCTTAATAGCCAACATGATCCATCCATCCTCTTTGAGGAAGATGTCAGCATTATCCGCGAGTATCTTCGCTTGCTCCGGCTGGGCTACATCGCAGTATACATCGTCAACCTTCTCAACCAGATGCGAGTATCTTTCGGGAAGCCTCGCGTCGGACAATATGGGCGACATATTCGTACGGAACTCACAAACATTATTTACAAGTTCCCTTATGGCTCTAGGTGCAAATTCCACACAGTAGACGTGTCCTTTTTCACCCACTATATCTGAAACGTGACTTGCAGTTGTCCCAGAAGCAGCACCTAGGTAGAGGACCTTATGACCAGTCTGAATTGGAACCGTCTTTAATCCCTTCAGAATCGCCGCGGCGATCTTACTTCGGTAAGGGTCCCAAAGCCTATATTCTGCGCCTTCATATTTAATGAGACGCTCGCCGTAGACGTTTTTCGTAGGTGTAAGGTTTCTGGTGGCAAGCCTATGTGACCCTTCTTCAAGGGTAACCGTGTAAATCCCCAGAAACTGTGGGTGCGGTTCAACCTTTACGTCCATGTCTTCTTCCGCCCCTCTTCTTCTGTTTCTTAGGAGGCTTCGTCAGCTTAGGTTTAGGCTCAGGAGCCTTCTCTTTTATCTCTTCAATCCTCTTCTCAAGGCCCGCTCTTAACATGTCGCCTACATACTTTCCGCTGAAGGCGTCTGTTCGAGCAGCTATAGCCAATTTTCCAGCCAATGCTCGGGCTATTCTGCCTCTCTGCCAACGTTTCGCTTCGTGAATTAAAACGTTCTGAAAGATCACTCCATGCTTCGGTGGACGGGCACCAGTCTTGAGCGATCTGAAAAGAGCCTTTTCGGCGCCCAAAACCTGTATCGTGCTCGACGGCATCTTAGCCAAATTTGTTAATCCACCCGCTATGGCGATGAGTCTTGCTCCTAGAGTTGGGCCTGTTAATGCATTAACATTCGGGGCAACCTCATCCATCAATTCAGCTATATACTTGTCAAGCGAGGCTCTTGCTTGATAAAGCTGCAATGTATACTCGCACATCTCCTGGATCTGTTTCAGATCCGTGTCGAATAGTTCAGCTCCCATAGATCTTTCAGCAACCTCACATATCTCTTCGGCTTTGTTTTTAGGCAGTCCCTCATTCACAAGGTTCTCTACGGTGAAGTCATCCTTGCCGCCGAGGTCTTTAACCAGTCGCGCATAGGTTTCATGCTTCTCGACTAGACTGTTTAGTTCAGGAAAGTGAAGCCCGTACCACTCTCGGATTCGATTTACAAACAGATTTATCGTTTTATCCAGATCATCCATCGCTTGAATCGTCTGCATCACTAAGAGGTCTCTTTTCTCAGTCGCTCTTCTAACTTTAGCCTTAGTCAGCTCAATTGAAGCTTTACGAATCCACTCGCTGACTTCTTCCAGGCTCTTAACGAAACCAGCTTCAAGAGCATATTTGCCGAGGTTCCCCCGGAGGAGTTCACCTGCTTTTGAGGGTTTCTCGACATTCACGTCTAGCCCTAGCCTTTCATGAATGTTACGGGCAATTTCAGGCCTTTCAAAGGTGAAGGAGGTATAGCCTTTATTTCTCATCGTCTCTATCAGGGTAACCATTTCATCAATAATTTTTCCATTCTCAATGTTTTCTAATTTCTCGGCTGTCTTCACAGCATCCTTGGGAAAAAGAACCGTATCTACAAGTTTATCGTCCTCTCCAAAACCGAGAACACCCATAAAACATTCGACTATACTTGCCTTCAACAAATTGCCCCCTAAGCGCCGTCCCTCTCAACCGGTAGACTTTCACCTACGTATTCTTTTAAACCTATAAATATAAAGGTGCCGAGTTCTAAGAAAATAACGTGATGTTGATGTCTAGGCAAAATCGGCTCGAAGTAGAAGTAGCCGGATTAAAACTTAGCAACCCTACAATGTTGGCTTCAGGGATTCTCGGATTGTCATCAGGCTCATTAAAAGAGGTAGCTCAAGCTGGCGCAGGAGCTGTTGTAACCAAATCGGTTGGGTTAAAACCTCGAAAAGGCTATAAAAATCCAACAGTCGTCCAAGTTGAAACTGGCTTGATCAACGCAATGGGGTTGCCTAATCCCGGAATACACAGTTTTAGGGAAGAGATAAGTGAAGCAAAGGAATTAGGAATCCCACTCATAGTAAGCCTTTACGGCTTCTCACCTGAGGATTATGCTGAGGCAGCATCAATCGCTGTATCAGGTGGCGCGGACGCTGTAGAGTTGAACCTCTCGTGCCCTCATGTTAGAGGAACAGGAACAGAGATAGGTCAGGATCCCGCGGCGGCATCAGAAACAGTAAAAAAGGTTAAGATGAATGTTAGTAAACCCGTATTTGTCAAGTTATCACCAAACGTTTCAAACATAGCTGGAATCGCTGAGGCTGTTGTTGAGGCTGGCGCAGACGCCCTAACAGCTATAAACACAGTTAGAGCCATGTCCATCGATATCGAGACAACTCGCCCAATACTCGCAAACAAAATAGGAGGATTATCTGGAACCGCGATTAAACCCATAGCGGTTAGATGCGTATACGAGATTTACGAGGCTGTTGACATTCCAATAATAGGATGCGGAGGAGCCTCCACTTGGCAAGACGCGGTTGAATTCATGCTGGCCGGAGCATCGGCCATACAGATCGGAACAGCGATAGCATATAAAGGCTTAAGCATCTTCAGATCAATAACGGATGGAATCGAGTCCTATCTTGAAAGAAAAGGGTACAGGTGTGTAAAAGATGTTGTCGGACTCTCTCATAGAAGTTAACAAAATGAGGGTCGTCGAGGTACAAGCAGTTAAGCGTGAGAGCCCCACAGTTAAGTCCATATTCTTTGAGGACAAACTTTGCGCTAAAGCTAAGGCGGGACAATTTCTCATGGTCTGGGTTCCAAGCGTCGACGAGATCCCCCTCAGCCTGTCCTCTGCCTCCCAAGGAGGCGGGCTTTCATCAGTAACCGTAGCCGAGGTCGGTGAAGCAACGAAAGCGTTAAACCAGAAAAAAATCGGCGACTTAATCGGGATTAGAGGCCCATTCGGCAACAACTTCGAGGTAATTGGGAAAAAAGCGTTGGTTGTTGGAGGCGGAATGGGGATGGCTCCTTTAATGCCCCTGATCGAAAACCTCTTCAAGGAGCGCTCTTCAATAACCATTCTGATGGGGGCTAAAACCCGGAGTGAACTTATATTTCTGGAACGGCTGAAGGAGGCCGCCCAGGATGATGTTAAATTAATCGTTACAACCGATGACGGAAGCTACGGATTGAAGGGATTCGTAACGGTTCCCTTGCGTAAAGTCTTGTCTTCCGACATATTTGAGATGGTTTATGCGTGTGGCACTGAGAAAATGATTCATAGAGTCTACTCTTTTACGGAAAGATTTAAGGTGCCTCTCCAAGCGAGTTTGGAACGCATCATGCGTTGTGCAATTGGAATCTGCGGAAGTTGTGTTATAGGCAAGTATCGAGTATGCAGAGACGGGCCAGTATTCACGTCCGAACAACTCAGAAAAGTTGAGCCTGAGTTCGGCAGATTCAAACATGACTTTACTGGGAAGAAAATCCCTATCTAAAATATCTCTAAATTGAAGTGACAAAAGGTTTTAAACAACATTAACTTCTTAGGATGACGACTTCCATGGAAGAAAGAGAGCGGGCCACTCGAAGGATATACCCTAAGGCTCCCCTCGTGGGCGTAGGGGCCGTCATTCAACAAGACAGAAAAGTCCTTTTGATCCGAAGGGCTTATGAGCCGAGCAAAGGCCTCTGGTCTATACCCGGAGGCCTCGTAGAAGTGGGCGAAACTGTTCAGGAGGCAACCAAACGGGAAGTAGAAGAGGAGACAGGAATCCTCATTGAGTTGGGCCAACTTATAGACGTGATCGACAACATCGTCCGAGACGAGATGGGAAAGGTGAAGTTCCACTACATCCTTGTGGACTTCCTCGCCTGGCCAACCTCAGCGAATCCTGAGATTCACCCCTCATCCGAGGCCTTGGAAGCACGTTGGTTCGCGCCAAAGGAGATAGAGGAATTGCCCTTAACGCGGACTGCTCAAAGACTTCTTAAAAAGCTAGATATACTCCCATAGCTGGTGAATGCATGCGAGACCCTATTGGGTGCAATGCTATAGGCGTAAACATTTAGCTTGAACCAAAAATATAATAAATTGAAGAAGATTCTGCATTCTTATGCATAGTATAACTTTATCAAAGAGCGGGATGTTATGAAGAGTAGAGTTTTATGCATTCCCACCTCAAAGCATATAGAATACGTTTTTTCAAAAGAAAGTCTTGAAAGGTTAGAAAGCAGATTCAATGTAACGTTTAATGATATAGATAGGGATTACACCTCCGAAGAGGTTGCGGCGAAGGTCAAGGGGTTCGATGCCCTAATCACCGGTTGGGGTTCTCCCCCGTTAACAGAAGAGGTGTTTGAAAATGCTGACCGCCTTAAGATTATAGCGCATTCCGCCGGCTCAGTAAAGTATATGCTCTCAAAGGATGTTGTCCAACGCTATATCATACCGAGAAGAGTCTGCGTCTGCAATACGCCGAAAGCCATCGCTTATAACGTGGCCGAGACAACCCTAGGTTTACTCATCATGGCAAGCCGAAGATTGGTTGATCACATAGTCGGCATCCGAGAAAAACCTGCATGGCGCGATCCGGACATTCCCCGAGATGTCAAGTCGCTTAACGGCAGCACGATTGGAATCGTAGGAGCCAGCCTCGTCGGACGGGAAGTTATCCGATTACTCGAACCTTTCGATATTAAGATACTGGTTTACGATCGATACCTATCCGAGTGGGAGTCTGGACGACTCAACGTTGAGAAAGCCAGCCTCGAGGACCTTTTCCGCCGATCAGACTTTGTCAGTATACATGCACCGATGACAGAGGAGACTTACCACCTGATTGATCAACGCCACCTTAAACTGTTACGTGACGGAGCCGTCCTCGTGAACACATCTCGCGGCAGGGTTATAGATCACGAAGCTCTCATAAAAGAAAGCGAGACCGGACGGATACTCGTGGCACTCGACGTAACGGATCCTGAACCGCTTCCTCCAGACTCTCCTCTTAGAAAACTTAAAAATGTGATGATTACTCCGCACGTTGCGGGTCAAGGATCTTACGGCATTAAAAAGATTGGGGAAATGACCCTTCAAGCGCTTGGGGACTTCTTTTCGGGAAAGAAGGTTAAAAACGCGATCGACTTTGAGAAGTACAATATCCTTGCCTAGAAGGTTGTTACTAATCTTGAGAAAGCAAGATGCGTGTGCTTTTACAGGAAAAGTTTACTTTCGAATGTTTCTAGAGTTGTAGGATGCAAATCGTATTTTCCCTTCATCTTCTCCTGTAAATCTTCAACTTTCTCTATCATTTCCTTCGTGTCAACAACAATCACCACATCTATGTCTCCGGGTCTTCCTCTGGCGAAGCCGCCGATAATAACACAGCCAAGAACGTGATCCCCAAGATCTTCAAGGGCCTTCAAGATAATTTCTCTTAAAACATCCTTCATTCGCTCACCTCCTGAATTTCAACCCGTGTGATTCTAGAAGATTACAAGCCGGAATATGAAGATAAACATCAAAGGTCATGACAATTCCCATTCAATATATATTTCTTCTTAATGGCGAAACGAAACCTTCTGCTGAAATACGTTGACTGCATATCCTTCTGCAGTCTGTTTCCGATCTGATTGATTTTTTGCGAAAAACTAGGGTTCTGGTGACCTAGACTTTCTGATAGAAATTGGGAAGCGATAAGTCCAGCGTACGGGATTAATTCTAAGGGTTGAAATCCAACTTTTCTCGTTTCTTCTATAGATTCGTTTGGAGTGAAGAGATACATCTGCGCATACTTCTTAGCCTTAAAACCTCCGGTATCTAAGAGATGAAGAATTTGTTCAAGGTCCTTCTCATCCTTTATCTCAGTCATCATCTTGATTAGCCAGAAGTAACGATTTGAGAGTGATCCAACTAATACCGAGCCCTCTTTTAAGACGGAGAATAGACTTTTGATTGCGGAAATAGCTTCTTCTCTTGACCCGCATTGAGAAATCGGGTCGGCCTCACAGAAGACAAAGCCAAACACTTCAGAACGAAACGGCAGAAATCTGATGTCGCTTAGAACGATGTGGACGCCTGTATTCTTGAGTATTTCCTTAGCAATCTTAAGCATGTATGGATTGAAATCCACCAAACAGACTTCGTAACCCAGTTCATAGAAGCCTAGGCTCCACCTACCATTTCCACCTCCAGCATCTAAGACAAGCAAAGGAAAAGATGGTAGAAACTTTGAAATGAACTCATCTCTACCGGGATCTTTCTTCCCTCGTCCTCTTTGACCAGTATATTCCATTGCGTATTCTCTACTGCACCAGCCCATTGCTTTACCCCACAAGAAACAATTCACAGAAACACCTCCTTTCGGAGGTGCCAACAAATGTGGCGTGAAGGCCATAATATTTGTAAAAATCCGTTTTCAAATTCTTAACCTTCGTTGTCAATTCTTACTTACCAACTGCAACCACTATGTCTATGTTTTCTTGATCACTCTTTGTAATCCTCACTGATATTCACGCGACCATTGAGTTGGTCTCTGAATGCCTCCATCATCTTTACATTGATTCTCCTTCATTCTCTCACCTCCCGCTCAATTAATTCCCTTAAATATTCGGATGGGTTTTTCCCTAACTCTTCAGCCTTAGCCGCAAACTTCTCCTTAATCTCCAAAGGGACTCTGGTTGAGACGGGTTCCATTCTCTGCTGAGCTGACCTTAGAGCTGAGATCATCTTTGGAATATCTTCTTGATTTAATGCCAATGTATGTGAGACATGTTCTCCTTCCTTGATCAACAGTTTGGCTTTAACTACCTTGCCCTTTACCCGGCCAACCCTACATTCAACTTCAGAAGTTGAGATCTCTAGAACCACAGGATACTGCGGCGTCCAAGCATCATCTACTTCATATAAACGAACCTCTTCCATCGTTTCTAACCTCGGATTAATGTTTACATGTAAACACATTTAGAATTTTGCTGAAAAATCGAATTCTTCACTGCTGGTTTACGGAAAATGCTGGAAAAAGCAATAGAAAAACATATAAGGAAACCAAACTACCACTATTTGTGAGGGATATCTAAATGGGTGATTTAGAAACAGACCTCTAATAGGCCTTCTTCAAAAGAGTCCGGGCATTCTAGCAAATCCCTCAAAAACGCAAAAACTCCGAAAAACAAAGGTGAAAACCAGCCGAAGAGCTCGAACCTATCTGTAGATCATTGTATTCTCGGCCAGCAGCTAGATCTATTCTCTCTAAACGAGGAAATCGGCGTGGGCTTAGTTCTCTGGCATCCGAAAGGAGCAGTGATACGCAGGATAATTAGGGATTTCTGGGAAGAAACGCACTTAAAGAAGGGGTATCAGCTCGTTTGTACACCGCATATCGCTCGGGGAGAACTCTGGGAGACTTCTGGACATACCGAGTACTATGCTGAAAACATGTACATCTTCGAGAAGGAGGAAGAACCCTATGTGGTTAAGCCTATGAATTGTCCCTTCCACATCCAAATCTACAAGTCTAGGCCAAGGAGCTACAGGGAGCTCCCCATCAGATATGCGGAATGGGGAACAGTCTACCGGTACGAGCGATCAGGAACTCTGCATGGTTTACTGCGGGTGAGGGGATTTACCCAGGATGACGCCCACATATTCTGTACTCCTGACCAACTTGACGAAGAGATACCAAGGGTTTTGGATCTTGCAGAACGTGTCCTAAAAAGTGTCGGGTTCACTGAGTATAAGGTGGATCTTTCAACTAGACAACCCGAAAAGCCTGAGAAGTACATGGGTTCAGAGGACGAGTGGAAATCGGCGCAGAACGCTTTGGCTAAGGCTCTTGAACGGAGGAATATTCCATACAGTGAAATGAAGGGCGAAGCAGTCTTTTATGGACCGAAGATTGATATTAAGATCGTTGATGCGTTTGGAAGAGAGTGGCAATGCTCTACGATCCAGTTTGACTTTAATCTCCCAAAACGGTTCAACCTAACCTATACAGGATCAGACGGTGAAGAACACAGGCCATTGATGGTTCATAGAGCCCTGCTTGGATCTATTGAACGCTTCTTCGGCATCTTAATCGAGCATTATAAGGGGAACCTTCCTACATGGCTAGCTCCGGTTCAAGTGAGAGTACTACCAATCAGCGAGAAACATAATCAGTGTGCCAAAGGAGTTCATGAGAAACTATCCACTGCGGGAATAAGGTCAGAACTCGACGACAGCTCCTCAACAATCAACTATAAGATAAGGGAAGCTGAAACCCAGAAAATTCCATACATGGCTATATGCGGAAAACGAGAAGCAGAATCCAACACCATATCCGTCAGAAAGCATGGACGAGAAAAACTAGGATCACTTACCATCAAAGAACTTGTTGAGATAATACGGAATGAGCTCCCAGCTTAGAGAAAAATGAAGACTGCTAGAGATGAAAAACCTTAAAAAATAATTTGTCACGACAGTGTAGTGGATAGGTAGTTTTTCACTAACTCTTCCCCGCTGTAATGTTTTATCTTCTGCCCCTCGTCCCATAACGTGAGTCTCTACATCTCCGAATCTCCTTTGTACCGCTCCATTTACCGGACATTTTTGAAGCGATCTCATCCATGATGCTGCATGCCTCCTTCATTTCTTCCTCTCTAATTCTTTTGATAATGACTTCCCTCAAGTACTGGTATCGAAAAGCCGAGAGAGTACGTCACCATATTAAGCCTACGCTTTCTTTTTCAGCAACGGCTTGAAGGTCTTTGTCTCCTGTCATTATTGGGGATTTCGTTTTCTTAGCGAGAGCTACGGTTAACGAATCGCAGACTGAGAGGCTTCTCCTTAGCGTATTGAGCAATGCATCACTCTTGAATCTGATCTCAGCGGCTAGGAGGGATAATGCGTTTGATAGCTCTGCTGTTGAAAAATATGTTTCAAGGAAACCTAAACTTTCCTCAGCGGTCTTGAAAATTGGTAATCTTCCTTTATAAAACTGCAGCAAGAATTCATAGGTGATTATTGGATGGATCACTCCGTTCATTCTTCCCCTTCGAACATCCTCCAGATACCTATTTGCTTTAGGCGTTATTTCTCCAGTCGCCTTCGCCATCAGAGCGTAGGTGTCGATGATCACCGTTCTAAACGCTTCTCCCAAACCTTCTCATCTTCATCTAGTTCTTTCTCGATTTTTTCAACGGTGATCAAGCCCTCAGAACAGCCGTGGAACTTCTCCCATCTAGTGTCCTTCGTTAAAATGATGATTCTCTCTTTTAAAGAAATATCCAAGACATCTCCTTCAAATATGCCACTCTTGTCTCTGATTTCCTTAGGAATAACTATCGTACCCCTAGAGCCCACCCTCACCTTCAAACACGTCACCCAATCAGATAATAAAACTAATCAGATTTATATATCTATCTGAATAATAAAGGGGAACTTGAATAATGTTAGGCATAATCGCGGGGCCTAATGGCTCCATAAGTGCGGTCACTAGGATTTGGACCCTGATCAACGGCTCTTTTCTTTTTCACCTTTGTCACTCACAAATTCGAACCGAGATTCACGTTTTCATAGGTGATTATTTATAACCACATCTAAATTTTTGGGTAACTCTTCAAGTTCAGGCAAGCCTTCTCTTGCACCAATCTTCATTATGCACCTAGATGCGACGAAGTTCCCTAAAATCCCGCAGTGTTTTAAAGGCTCACCCCTAACTAAGCCGTATAAGAATCCAGCGCAGAAGGCGTCGCCAGCACCAGTTGTATCAACTACATGCACTTTGTAGGGTTTAATCAGGTGTTTTTCTAAGCCGTCTGTAACGTAGCATCCTCTCTTACCAAGTTTAACAGCGACAACGCTTACGCCGGCATCCATCAGCTGCTTCGCCCCTTCTTCGTATCCCTTGCCAGTCAGCAACTTCAACTCGTTCTCGTTTGGAAAAACCGCATAGCAACTTTCAATTAGAGGCTTCATCTTAAACCAGCCCTTTTTAGCGTAGATCTCTCCTGGATCAAGAGTCACTTTTGTATCTAGAAGATTTTCCTCGAGCTTGATTTGTGCTTCTGAGGACTTCTCACCGACAAAGGATGTCAAGTGCAGAAATTTGGATCCGGCAAAGTAATTCAGACTTATTTCGTTGAAGTCTATCAGATCGTTTACGCCGGGATCCACGTACAGAGCTCGTTCGCCTTTCTCATCTATAAATCCTAAGACAGTGCCGCTTCTTCCTCCCTTTGAGATTGCGATTCCGCGTGTGTCGACTCCTTCGTCTATGAAGGCTTTTAGAAGAAGCTGGCCTTCAGGATCGTCAGCAACCTTTCCCACGTACCCGGTTTTGACTTTCAGCCTAGCCAATCCAACTGCAGTGTTTGCAGCCGATCCACCGGGAGATTCTTTGAACCCTAAAATTATGCTTTCTTCTTCAGCCTTGGCGATTCTCTTCACTTTGTAGAGTTTATCAACGTTTAATGCGCCAAAGCAGACGACATCGAACTTCATGGAAATATCTCTCTCAAGAATATTTTATATTTTCCAAGCTTCCCACCGTAGTTTCCAGCTGAGATTTTGACGACGCCGTTCACGCGGGAAGCAGCCTTGATGCCCACTTTCATAGCCTCTTTAACACTGTCTAAGGTTATGCCGTTTATAACGATCTCTGGAATGTAATTGACCCCTATCGGAACCTTCGATTCCTCGCCCAACCTCTCCTTAAGCGTGGGACAATAAGGGTGATTGGTCGTCGGTCCAATCTGTGAAAACTTCGTCTCAGTTTTAGAGCCGGCGGAACATACGTCAAAAGGGGTGACAACGCCTTCAACCCTCTTTATTGCTTCGAGGGCTCTCATTCCAGCCTCTCTCACAGCTTCCTTAGTCTTGCACATGTACCAAAAGTTTCCGCCTATGATCCCTCTGCCGTATCCGAGATAACGTTCGATTTGAAAGTCGGGAACCATTATCGGAACGATGATCATCTCGCGTCCGTATCGTTTCTCGGTCCATTCATAACCGTCTCCGCAATGTCCAATTCGCTCCATCGCATCAACGCTTCCTACGGGATTAGGACAGGCATCGAATACGGCTGTGAAGGGTTTCACAAGAATATCTTGGCGAATCCGATATGAGAACTCCCTGTAAAACTTGTTCATCAAGACGTCTAGGGGCTTCCCCTCATCTAATCCGCTCCAAAACTGTAAGATTACTCCGTTTCGTCCGTCAGGAGTTTCTTCCTCTGTTGACCATTTCTCGATGCCGCCTTCAACTCTGCCGATAACGCCTGAAGGAGTAGCTGTCGCATCTTCGGCGGCTCTCCTCAACGTCTCCTCATCATCCGCAGTGACCAGTACTCTAAAGTATAAGCCGTCTGAGGCTTCTGCATAGGTATCCTCAATTTCTATCCTCAATAATCTCTTTCCTCCAATCCATTTTTAACTAACTTATCCCAGCCTCCCAATAGCTTCGCCTCTAACGGTTTTTCTAAACGCAACACTCTCCTTTGTCAACCTCTCTCTATTACTAGCAGTTATCAACTCCACTCTAGGAGACCTCTCTAAGTTTAATTTTAAAAATATTTCAAAAAGTTCCGAGTTACAGCAACTTTTAAGTGAAGAGAGGCTCCAGCCTTTAACCAAATCAATCACCCTGTCTCTGCCAAATTTGTTGAATATATCGGCTAAGACTGAGGTTACGATCGTGTGGTTTGAGAGAACCGCTATCTCCGCCTCCCGTATAGCATATTGATTGCCGTTGAAGGATATGGTTAAGCCGCCGTTCTCGCGGACCAGTCGGAAAGGCTCAACATCCGTGATGCTATCACCCACGTACATGACGTTAGAGAGCACGGCACCAATCTTAGTTGCAACGTCTCGAACAGCGTTTGCTTTCTCGTATCCCCCCACAGGATTAACCTCTCCGAGTATTCTTCCAGCAGTCATGTGAGGGATTATTTCCCAAAATATCTCGTCAAGTCTCTTTACAGTCGCCTGATCTCTGGAAGATAAGTCATTTATCGATTTAGCGTTCACTGGTATTTCGATCATTGGCATCTGGGCGATCTCCTTCACTAGAACCCTTAACTTGTCGATCTCCTCCTCTTTAAAAGCATATTTGTTGATGTCCAACCGTGTGCAGTAAACGTTCTCCTGAGTGAAGCCGATAATTTCGCAGACTGAGAGTATATAATGCTCATAGCTGGTGCTTATGATGAAGGACAGCATGATATCGTTAACAAAGCGAAGCATATCGTCTGCGCCTGGAACCAACAATATATTTTTCGATGAAAACTCCTTCATCTTTTCGTTTGTCACTCCGTAAGCCCTAAGAAATGGAAGAATTAACTTAAGAGTATCTCCGGCTTTGTACCTCTCCCTTTTCACGACATCCGCTAAAACATCATCATATTTACTTATTAATGAGAAGAAGCGATCACCTTGCGGTATAAAGTGGCTAGTTAACTCGAAGGCGTTATCATTCTTTGATACGGGACCTTCACAGTCGGAAATAAATACCCTACGTTCCTTTGAAGCGAAGGTAGATCCCATGATTATCAAGGCCGCTTCAGCCGCTCCATATGTCTTATACTTTTTTCAATATAATCTTTAGAAGCAATATCACTTCTGTTCCACAGTCCTCCGCCTTTGATGGCGGCTATGCCCTTAAGAGATATCTCCCTCGCCTCTTCGATCGATTCGCCTATTCCAACCGTGCATACAGCCCTAGACTTAAGAGCGAAAATTTTATCATCCCTAAGCTCCATTGCAGCCGGATAAATCCTCATATTTTCTCCGTATTTGGATACAAGCCTCTCGGCTTCGTCCAGAATCACCGGAGTATTGATGTCATTAGGATTTACGCGTTCAGGAAAAACCTCCATGTAGCCCGCATAACTCGGAGGCACCTTATAGGTCACAACAGTCGCCTTGCTCTCAATCTTGACTCCCGTCAAGTTTCCCTCAATAATCCGGAAGCAGACATCGATGAAGTCTTCTTTCAAAATCGGCAGTATATTTTGGATCTCCGGATCTCCAGGCCTACTGTTGTTCTCAAGAATCTTCGGTCCTTTGCCAGTATGCATGAAAGCCTCATAGAAGGGTATGCCGCGCAAGCCTGGGTTGCTTCCCCTTCCTCTCAACTTCTTGAATATTCTTTTAACAATCTCCTCCTCTTTCTCCTTATCGTTCTCCGTCATGAAAGGTAGATAGTCTCCTGTATCCTTATAGGAGCCCATACCACCAGTGTTCGGCCCCTCATCATCACCGAAGGCTCGTTTATAATCTCTGGTTTCAGGAAGCGGGATTAAGTGCTTGCCGTCACAAAAAGCTTGGAAACTGGACTCTTCGCCCTCTATCTTCTCCTCAACTATGACCGGTCCCTCTTCATAGTTGGCCAGAAAATGCTCGAAAATCTGGTCTCTCGTATTAAAGTGATCACCCCAAACCCCTACGCCCTTTCCAGCTGCGGGTGCATCGGGCTTCACAGCGACTTTGTTACTCAGTTCGTCCAACCAATCGTATAGCTCTCTTTTAACGTCGCTGAGGTTCTTATAGGCTTTCGGGTCGAAGACTTTAAACCTCGGGTTTACTTCTTGCGCAACCTCTTGAAACAGATGACGTTGGGCTACTTTGCTTCCTTCAATCGCGAACTCCTTAGTTGGACAGATCATAGGGATCCCTGTCTCCTTTTCAACGAGGTTTCTAACGCCTTCAATTATCGGCTTTTCAGGCCCAACTATCCCAAAATCTATCTTATCCTCAAACCTTTTAGCAAATTTACAAATAGCATCCACATCTAAGCTCGGAACGACCACGTGTTCCTTCGATCTCTTCAGGTTAAAGGGGTTTTTCTGCTTGTCCACAATATAAAGGTCCACATCGTATTCTTGACTTCTGCAAAAGGCGTCAACCAACGCAGCTTCTCTCGAACCGTAAGAAACGACTAGAACACCAACTCGTTCCATATTATCCACCACACGCAAGATATCTAAAATACGATTAACTATAAAATAATTAAGTAGTAAATATTTTTGAGATATTTAATTGGAGAAACATACTCATGTTAGCAGAGATAGATGAGAAAATAAAGAAGGCTGAAAGGGCATTTAAGCAACTAGATTATTTCGCAGAGAATGTTTCAGCAGAAGATTTCTATGATTATATGACTGGAGAGATATTTTCGGAGGATAAAACTACTCTGCGTGATGTCCTTGATAGCGAGTTCTTGATGGTACACGAATTGGTGGAGATGAGTGAACTAAAGAAGATGGGGAGAACAATCAACAAGCGGACAATCATGGAGTCACCAAAAAATATGATTTATGGGGCTCATTTGACGGCAATGGAATACGAGTTGAACTACGCTTTACTTAAGAGGAATTATTCTTGGGTAGAAAAACGGTTAAAAGATCACCATCTTGTTCTATTAGATGATCCACATCTCCCAGAGGAACTAAAACCTCGAGGCATAGCAATACTTGAAAGATTTAGAAAGTTGTTAAAAGAGTCTAGGGAATAGGATCAGACGGCAACGTTATCTTAAACTTTTCCTTAAGGTATCTTGTGATGATTTCGAGAGCCTTCTTGGCTGAATTTATCGCCTCTTCGGCTTGCTGACGTGTGTACTCTCGTGATGGGCGCCATATTCTTCTTCCTCTGACCATGGGATACCTGCTTAGGGTGTAGTGTTCGAAAAGCCAGGAGGTCTCCCTTATTATCTCTCTAAAGGCTTCTACCCATTCGTTTGAGACTCTTGTAACAACCTCCGATGCAAAATAGGGCATTACGTCATGTTCCAAAAGCTGTATTATTCCATGCACTGTCAACGCGGCTTTCATGGCTAATTCTAGGCATTGCTGTGAGTTAAATACCGCTCTAGCATATCTTCCCGCCTTTAAATCGTCCTCCGCGGCTTGAACCGAGATTGTGGCCTCCTCCAATTGTGATTCTGCCATTTCATGGCCTATTGACGAGCCAGAGCCCAGAGCGGACATACTTCTTTCCTCCTTCATGCTCGATTTCTTTCTCTAACTCTTCTAAAATCTGTTTGATGTCCATTTTATCGTATAGGATTTTGTAGCCTAGAAGCACACCGAGAATTAAGGGGAACCTTGTTTCGATCATGAATAATAGCTCATCTTTCGAGATGGTGATGGCTTCTAGGGGAATTTGATGCTTAACCATGATTTCTTCTAAATGTCGCCTAACGCTTCTTCCCCTTTCTACCATCTCATTTGAGGCCACTACTAAAATGTCGTAATCACTATTGGGTAAGGCTCGACCCTGAGACCTAGAGCCAAAAAGAACCACAGAAATGAGAGCTCCACCAAATCTTTCCCGTAAAGCGTTAACAATCTCGCTTTCGATAGACCCCAACTTTAAGTCCTCAAATCTGGATATTGTCTGCCCCTTCATTGTTCATTAGAAAGATGCATACTTATTAAACATTTTCATTCAAATTAATTCACTTTTCATTTATACCCTCTGTTACCTACCTTTTCTTAATACTAAGACAAAGCTTCGATATGGGTTCTCTAACTCTTCAATTTTATTCGCATCGTCTATCTTTTCATTGATATCTGTTGAGCCGAAAACTTCGAGCATTCTGAACTTCGTCAATTTACACAGTAGATCAAATTCATTTACGGAAAAAGCTCTCTTATTCTCTATCCTATCCGCTGTTGAAGATCCTCACCATTTCTCCAATATCGTATTTCGCTCTTATGACAGTAAATATTGTTGTAAGGACCGATAATCGTTCTTCCAAATAATTCGTATTCTTCAGCATCATCAAGAACCTGCAACAACTTCCCCCAAGACTTATTATTATAAAAACTTAACATTTTTTCTTCTTTTTAGTACAGTAAAACGCGAGCGCTATTTTGAAGTTTTTATGCCTCCATGCGAACTTACCTAGTTAGTTCTCTGAAAAGAGCGTGATAATACCGCATCAGTCTCTCGGGCTCTAGACTTTCCGGGATCTCTGCCAAACAGCAGCGATCATATCCGATACCCTTAAGTAGGCTGAAAAGTTCACGCCAAGGATATGATTCGTTATAAAGCTCATTGATGTGCACGGAACGAATCCAATTCTTCACTAAACCAAAAGTTTCTTTAACGGATCCATTTATTACGTCGATTTGATTCGAGTTCCAGCAAACACCGACGTTTTTATGATCCGCAACCTCCATGATCCTCCTAATGTAGCGCAGGTCGCTCGTTCCTTTGCCATGAACCTCAAGCCAGATTTCCACGCCATAATCCTCAGCGAATTCTCCACATTTCCGAAGAGATGAACCTATTTGCTCTAAGGTTTTGCTAACTGGCACGCCTGCCTCCACTTGGAGACCGTTAGGTCTAACCTTAACGCCTAAGGCTCCAACGTCGCGGGCTAGATTGATAAATTCCTTCGTCAACTCTATGTTTCGGAGTAGCTCTTTCTTATCAATCGCGTGATATTCACACGTAGTGCCCAAGGTTAGAAGGCGAACAGGTGACTCTTCGAACGTTTTCTTCACAACCTCCCGTTCTGATTTATTTAGAGAGGGCTCAACTCCGTGCGCATGAGTTGTACGTAGCTCAACCGCCTCGAAACCTGTTTTGGAACACCTATCAATGACCGTGGATATGCTCCACTCTTTGGCTAAATTATAAGTGACAAGCCCGAGTTTAAACACACCTAACCCTCCTTCAGTGTTGTCAAGTTTACATAATCCCTTTAACTTAACTGCATTATATGCTTTAACGATCTTACTTAGCCCCCTTAGCTGAGAAAAATGGCAAAGAATTAGTGAAACAGAGGAGAAAACAAGTTTTAACACCCTAGGTTAAAAAAGGATGATTAAGTACCCTCGATTGTATGACGACCGAAGATGCTTAACTTTCAACCCTATTTTACGGCTTAGCTTAGCTCCTTCCATGATCTGTAGGTGTTGTAGTCAACGTATTCCCTATGGAGGTTCTCGATCTGCTGCTTTACAGGAATGGACCTTTCACGCTTATTCTCAATTTCCTTTGTAACTGTGAATATGTAGGATTCGCTGCCAGCACCAGAACCATAACTTGTCATCATGATGCAGTCGCCCGGCTCAGCCAAGTCAAGAACAGCGGCTAGGGCGGTGGGGGAGGAGCCCGAATAGAGGTTACCTATATACTTAACTACCAAGCCAGGTTCAACCTGCTCTTTCTCGAAACCAGCTTCGAGGGCGGCCTGGTAGGGATACTTGGCGTTAGGCGAGTGGTTGACCACGAAGCGTATGTCCTTTGGGGCGAGCCCGCTTACCCTTAAGGCCGCCTTCATGGCAGTAACAACGTGCTTGAAGTAAGCCGGTTCTCCCGTGAACCTGCCGCCGTGCCTAGGATACTTCTGGCCTTCTCGTCTGTAGAAGTCCGGCGTATCCGAAGTGTAAGGCACGTAATAGTCCAAGGTTGCTATGACATCCCTCCTTCCGAATAGAAAGGCGGCGGCGCCAGCGCCCACCGTGAAGTCCAGTGGGTCGTTCCTAGCGGCCTGAGCGTTGTCGGAGCCTATCACCATGACGTATTCTCCTCCGAAAGTAGAGTAGGCCACCAAAGCAGCGGCGTCGATGAAGAGATCAGTGGCCGCCTTGCATGCAAACTGGGAATCAATACCTCCACTGAAGAAGCCGTCCTCATACTCTTCACCCAGCTGTAGGGCTTGGCAAACCGTGGACATGGAAGGCTTAACAGCATAGGGCGTAGACTCCGAGCCTAGGAAGCACTTCTTCACATGCTTGCCGTCGACGCCGGAATGAATTAGAGCCCTCTTTCCAGCTTCCACAGCGAAGGTGGTTGTGTCCTCATCTGCGAAGGGCACAGTTCTCTCCTTCATCCCTAAGCCTGACTCCTCTTCGTTCTTGATCCTAAACTTAGGCAGGTAAACTCCGTAGCCCACGATTCCAGGCCGTTCACTTGTGTTTGACGGCTCCACCTTCACGTATTCTTGGTAGGGGTAATAGTCATCGTCGAAGCTGAAGTTTAGGCTAGAGTAGTAGATTAAGCCCTGGGAGCCGTCTGTGTATAGGCGCCTAAATCTGGGCACCACACCCCTCCCTATAAGACGGGTGATATCCAGCTCCCCATCAGGCAAAGTGTAATCGGTTATTCTTCCTGGAACCCTCACGTTTCCATCATCAAAGGAGACTACACCTGAAATAAAGGAACCTAAGTGGAGGAACTTGTTGGTGGGCTTACGAATTGCACTTCCGCTGATGAGGGTTCCCCTGCTATTGAAGTAGTCCACATAGTTCATGCGGCTACTTCTGCCCTCGGTGTTGCAGAAGAACTTAGGCGGAAAATAGGTTCGCCCACAATTAACACATCTCGAGGCCCGAATCCTATAGTCGACAAGTATTCTTCTTCTCGTGATGGGCTCGCTCATGAAATATCCCTCGCTAAAATGTGAACGGTAGCTATTCCACCGGTTCCCCCAATGTTGTCGCAAAGGGCTAGGTTTAAGTCTCCGTCTACTTCCACTTGGTGCTTGCCTGCTTCCTTCCTCAACTGCTTGAAGCACTCATAAATCTGCCTTACACCTGTTGCGCCTACGGGGTGACCGTCAGCTTTAAGTCCTCCGCCTGGATTTACGATGAGCCCTCCGCCGTCCTTAACGTAGGGTACGTGTTTTGAACCTTTAAAGGATTCGTAACTCTCATAGATACTCTCCCAGGCTTTGCCCTTTTCATAGAAGCCCGAGTCCTCTAAGAACACAGCCTCTTCAATGGTAAAGCAGTCATGGACCTCCGCGATCTGAAGATTTTCCATGGATAATTTCGTTTCCTTCAAAGCCTTGCCCACAGCGAGCCGTGTGGCCTTAATTCCTGTTAGGCTTTCCCTTGTGCAGAGAGAAACGTCATCTGTGGCCTGTTGGCTTCCAATAACGTAAATCGGAGTATCCGTGAACCTCTTTGCCAGCTCAGGCTTGGTCAAAATCACAGCGGCGGCACCGTCAGAAATGGGTGAGCAGTGGAGGAGCCTTATTGGGTCCGCTATTGGCGCGGATTTGAGGACATCCTGCACCCTAATCTCCCTCCTGAACTGGGCGTACTCATTGTTAACGGCATGATGATGATTCTTACACGCGATCTGCGCCAGAGCTTCTAGACATCGTCGGTCTCCGCGGCCATAATCGTAGATGTATCTCGCCATCATCGCTGCATACAAACCCGAAAAGGTGAAACCTGCATCGAACTCGTGGGGGTCAGCGGCAAACATGAGGTCGTCTATAATCTTGCTGGAGCGATCCGTCATCTTCTCAAAGCCGCCTACGAGGACCACATCGTACACGCCCGACTTGATAGCGATGCAGGCGTTGTAAAAAGCGGAGCCGCCCGAGCCGCAGGCAGCCTCAGTAGTATTCATAGGAATGTTGATGCCTAACTCACGGGCCATGTAGCCAGGAACCAAGCCGAGCTTGTTAGTTGCCTGATAAAGGAAGCTGCCGAAATAGCAGGCTTGAATGTCCCTTCTTCTAAGCCCTGAGTCGACGGACTCAACGGCGCCGATCCCTGCCTCCATCAGCAGCTTCTCCGGATCTTTGTACCACTGCTCCCCAAATGCAGTTCTGCCTGCACCGATAATAGCGGCGTAAGGCTTAACCTTCCAGCCGAATGGCGCGTCCATGTCTCAAAGGTAGTCGGTTATAGTTTTTAAGAGTTTTTGTATAATGGGCATTTCAGTGTTCGAAAAAAAGAGGTTCAAATAGAAGCCTACATAACTCATAGTTCCGGGTATTTGGAAGCCGTTTCTGTTCCTTTATCGTGACGAATTAGATAGAAGAGGCGAGCACCATAAATTCACCGTTCGCAACCAATCTGAGCAAGTACATGGAATATGTAAACTCTGTTACATACAGAAGGCTTAGAGAGGGCTTCGATGTTGTCAAGTTTCTTTCTTCTCTTATGTTGGTCTTGGGCGCCTTGATGGTGCCATGTAGGGGCTATTGGAGGCGTTTTCCTCGTATATTACTCGTCAATTGAGACAGAAAACCATGAAAAACGCTCCTTTTCTTGAAGGGACCTGTTTCTCTAACGCCGTTTAAGATTTTTTTCTGCATCACCCGGCTGCAAAGGCTTCAGTCCTAACCATGCCAAAAGACTTTGAATAAAACCTCCCAACCCAAAAAACTTGACAACATCAGGGCTTCAAAGATAAAGCTTATATCCAAGATCGATTCTTCTGATCATCGCTGGTACTGAGCAGATCAAGCTAGAAGCGCCGAAGTATCTTCTCGGCTTGTTCTGTTTGATGCTAGCTCCGCGATGAAGGACGAAAATCTAAATGCCGAGAAGGCTTCCTGAAAATAATAGAAACTCCGATAAGATAACGGAAAGATTCAGACGTACCGGGTTTATTCCACAATTCTTCCAATTCACTCCAGTGAAGGAAGGGGATGAAATCAATGTTCTTATCGATGACATAGGCAGCAGGGGCGACGGTGTAGCAAGAATCGGAGGATTTCTCATCTTTGTGCCAGAGTCAAGAATGGGCGAACGCTTACGTGTGAGGATATCAAGA
>Ga0315310_10000286_pt1 | contig 32673 bp, 30 predicted proteins | sample TDP5_MG_FD_203630 | JGI IMG/M metagenome (GOLD analysis project Ga0315310, IMG submission 203630) | Freshwater sediment microbial communities from Lake Towuti, South Sulawesi, Indonesia - TDP5 | ecosystem: Environmental > Aquatic > Freshwater > Lake > Sediment | place: Indonesia: South Sulawesi...
CAGTCGAACTCCGATAGCCATTCTTGGCGCATTGCCAAAGAAAACTGATAACGTCGCCGCTGACTCCGCAGGGGACGGGTGTGTATTGTGTGGCGCCGGGTGTGGGATTTGAGCGCCGATTTACTAGTAAAAGAGTTTTATATGCTTAAGTGAAAGTTTGCATCCCCGCTGGGTTCATTTTCTGTGGGATTTCACTTTTGTTTGACTCTTGCATACACTGTGGTGAGAGTGTGCGGGCCCTCGCGTTTTCAAACCAAAGCAGGGTAACTTTAATTTTCATAACGAACAAAGAAACGTCTTGTTCAGGAGAATATTGATCAATGGAAACCTTCTCAAAAGATGTCATAGAGAACCGCATCGTCTTTACTTGGCGAAACGCATTAGAATCAAGCAAAGACGTTCAAAAGACTGTTACACAATCCTTCAAGTTCTTTGGCACCCCGAAGGGTTCCTTTTTCTTGACTCGTGATGGAATCAACGGTTTTGATTCAATAATAGCTGATTTGAAGGAATACGAGGACGTTGGACAGAAGTTCTCAGACAGATACTTAGAGCACACAGTCAGCGACATGATTGTTGAATTACTTCCAGTGAAGGAGAAGAACATTGTTAGTAAAGTCAGACAAGCAACCACACAATTGCTTGCAACCCTAGTCCAACCAGCAACCAATTGGATCGTCATTGTTCCAATAACAAATTTGATAATCCGTATGAAATTCCTAGATATCGGAACTGTACGTTTTTCGAAATTCTCAAAGAAAGCTAGGAGAAAAATTCTATCTGCTGCAAGAAAACAGGCGAGAAGCATACTTCAGAAGGACCTCCTTCCCAAGTATGCAAACAAAATCGTTGCTTTGGCTCATGTTTCAGCAGTAGATGATACAAGAGCTTTAGAACGTGGTTTGGAAGCTATAGAAGATGCCATCGACGTTCTGCGTTTCTACAGATTGGGTTCAGCCTTCAGAAGCGTTGACATCTCTAGAAATAACATTGATATTGATGGCAGAATCCATGAAGGCATCGAAGTTGCTTTATGCCTCCGCAATCCACCAAAGATTGATTATGTCTGTCCTATCACGGAACGAACGGGACCTTTATTTCCTTTAGAGATAACTACTGCTCATCTTAAAGCGATGCGAAAGGACGGCCTCAATCTTCTGAATAGCATTTTGAAGAAAGCGGAAAAGAATAGAACGGATCTTGAAAGTAGAATTATAACCGCAGTGCGTTTCTGTGCTTTGAGCACATACAACGGATCTAACACAAATTCATTTGTCAACAGTGCCGTCTCACTTGAGGCCCTGTTGCTAGTTGGAAGTGAGGCTAAATCTGGAAATCTAGCGGAAAGAGTAGCGCTAACCATGGGGAAGAATCTTAGTGAAAGGAATTGGCTTTTTGATCAGATGATCAAGATCTACAAGAAACGATCAAGTATCGTGCACGCTGGGAATATTGACGTAACGCATTCAGACCTCAGATTGTTTCAATTAATAAACTATGGATGTGTTGTGCGGCTACTCAAGTTGTCCAAGAAACAGAATTTTAGTAAAATATCCGATTTAGTTCGTTGGGTTAGATGCAGGAAGTTTAGGTAACAGCAGCTTGTGCAGAGTAAGATTCGAACTCCAGGAGCTTCTTGAAAGATGGTACAGCATCATGTTTAACGGATACGTTCAAGAACAGACCGCGCTGCTATCACTCCAGAAATCGCCGCCTGAAAAAGCCCTCTCGAAATCCCTGCACCATCTCCAATGGCGTACAGGTTAGGGATCATGGTTTCAAAGTCGCGTGAAAGTTTAGGTCTTGAGGAATAAAACTTCGCTTCTAGACCATACAATAGATTGCCATCGGAATAAACGCCCGGCGCGATTTTATCGATGGCTTGTAACATTTCTAGAATATCAGTCAAGTAGCGATAAGGCAAAACAAAAGAGAGATCGCCGGGTTTTGCAGCCTTTAATGATGGGTTTACAGTAGTTCGTTCAACTCTTTCCTTCGTTGATCGCCGTCCTCTCTCTAGATCACCTAAACGTTGAACCACTACACCTTTACTAAGAAGATCTGCGAGCTCTGCGATATTCTTTGCATATGTTTGGGGTTCATAAAAGGGGGTTGTGAATTTTGTGTTAACAAGAATGGCAAAGTTGGTGTTTTTTGTTATGGGACGTGAGAATCCCTGTCCGTTAACTGTTAGAAACTTTTTTCCCTCAATACGGTTCAGTTCCGTGATCACTTCACCATAAGGGCATACACAAAACATTCTAACTTTGTCATCAAATTTCTTCGAGAAGTACAGCAACTTTGGTTCAAAAAGCACTGTGGTAAGATGTTCCATAACAACCGCAGGAACCTCCACCCGAAGGCCCAAATCTACAGGGTTCTGTTCCGAACTCAGACCAAAACTGGCCAGTTGGTTTGTCAGCCATGGTGATCCACTTCTACCTGGAGCAACAATCACACATTTTGAGATAATCTTTCTATTATCGTATGTCTGTATGCCTTTTACCTCACCTTCTTCCACAAGCAATCTTTCTGCTCTTGTCCTTGTTCTCACTTGGACTCCTGCGCTCTCAATGTGCTTTTTAATCTTAACCAAGGTTGCTACACATCTGTCCGTTCCCAGATGCCGAAGCTTTGTAGGAATCAGTTGTAGTTCAGCGAGGGATGCCATTCTTTGGATTTCTGCAACTTTTGAGCTACTAGTACCATAAAGCTTATGAGGTGCTCCGAATCTCAGGAAAACTGAGTCAACATACCTGGAGAGACGCGCTAGTTCTTCTTCTGAACGATATTCAGTGAGCCATCCGCCAACACTTGAGCTTATATGAAGCTTGCCGTCGCTGAAAGCGCCCGCTCCTCCCCATCCGCAACTGCGTGGACAAGGAAGGCATGTTTTTGTGCACCCGACCTCACGTGAGGCTGGGCAACTACGTCCATAAATATCTGGACCTTGATCAAGCATTAGTACGTTGAGGTCTTTTCTCTCCGACAACTCTATAGCTGCAAATATTCCCGCGGGTCCGCATCCCACAATCAGAACATCAGCTTCTATGTTGTATCCCTCACAGTTGCGACCGCCTTTGTTTTCTCCAAAGTTACATTCTGGTTTGTGTGAAGCGTTATTTGATGATAGCCTACACTTTATGCACACTAGGCAAGCGTGTATAAAGTACTTAACTAAGCATGTGTACAAAAATCTTACTAGTTGCAAGCTCTTGCTACGCGGAAAACTTTATATGCGGAGAAGATACTTCAAAATGCACTAAGGTTGTTAAAGTGAAACGTGAAATATTGCACAAGACTCTTGAGCAGTTGCGCGGAGGGCCGCGTTCCATCGCTGACATAGCGGATGCTTTGGGAATCGGATGGAAAACTTGCGAGGAATCTTTGATGATTCTGAAAGATCTTGGAGTGGCTTACGAATTTCGTATGAAGAAAGAAAGGATATTTGGGTTGAAACTCCGTCCCAGTGGCGCTCAGATCACCATCCTTTCCGAATTCAAGGCACCCGATGACATAATCGTCTTGAATAAGCCTAAACCAAAGCCTGAAGAAATCAGTGAGTTGGCGTGACACAATCCGAATCATTCTCTAAGGCAAGTACCAGGTCAATTCCCAGCACGGAGTTTCAATATCATGGATTTTCCCCTGAACTTACTCCTATAGTTCCGGCCGAAGTTAGCCATGACTTGTTTCCTGGGCCAATTCAAGTATTTGCAAAGGTTGATACAGGATTCCCTGGAACTTTTATAATGAGTGAAACTCTTGGCAAAACGTTGAAAGATACCTATCACATATTCACCAATGAAAGAGGTAACCTTGTCGCAGTAGGAGTTTTCACAGTATTCTGTGAGGTTTTCTCGCTCGCTATTAAACTTCCACAAGGACGCTGGGTTAGAGTAAAAGCTCTTCTCCCTCAAGGTATCGACCTCGGGAATATCGTTGGAATGGAACTCTTGAAGACTGTGAACGCTTGCTTCAAAGGGAATGAAAGCAAGATAGTACTCACGCCTTCAAAGGCTGAATAGTCAGTCTAACCGCATGTGATAGAGGCCTGCCGTACCCAAATAGGACACTTAATCTACAACTCAACTCTAGAAACGCTGCAGACGAAGCGTAGGAAAAGTCTGATAGTCTTTAAAGGCGTCAACAGGCAGGTTAACTAGGATACCCTCGTCCGCCCAAGGACTAACAATAGCTTTCTGAACATCTTCCAGTCTGGCAGAAACTCCTCCCAGCACATGGAACTCGAAATAAACCTTGAGAGGCTCGACTCCATATTCAACAAAGGGAACGAGTTTCTCTTTAACTCTCTCCATAATTTCGACCACATCTTTTACCTGCAAACTCTTAAACTGATTGTCGCAAAAAATCGCATAATGGAACAATTCGTCAAATTGTGTGGGTGGCGGAGTCGAACATCGAAGATATGTTGTCATCTTGTCTAAAGGAATCTCATAAATGTGACGTACATAAAAATGCTTCCTCCATTCTCTGAACAGACGTATTTTTTCTCCGTAAAGAGATTGACGGTTTGATCCCCATGCAAAGATATGTTTGCTCTCCGTAAACTCTGACATAGAGTTGGAGATCTTTTGATCCACAAGAAGAACGCCACCTGCTATTCGATTATTAGGATGATTTGCGTTATACCTTGCAATTTTACTTTCAAAATCAAGGATCTTCCTCTTTTGCAGCCGTTCCTTGGCAGTTATCTCAAAAGCAGTAAGTCCTTCAGGGGAATAACATGGTCGGCAGAGCTCTTTTTCGCAGGTTTTATTGGGAAACCTTGCCAAACAATCAATATTGTACTTTTCATTGTTTAGCTCAAGAATTTGATACCCTAACGCCCGCAAGAAATCCCAAGCCTTGGACTCTCCTTCAATTCCTATTCGTCTGGCTCTTTCGCCCATTGACATACTGTCCTCGCGCTGTCAAATTATTACATGAAATGCAGCTACTATTAAGAACTTATGCGACACAAATGGATATAGCCTCGAGTGATCTATGTCAATGTGACTTGAAGAGGCAACACGTTCAAGGATATGGGGGGGATTTCTTCTGTTCGATTAGAGTGGCTTATGGCACCGCTAGACGCGGGTTATATTGCCTAATTGAGGTTTGCTCTTTCTATCGTTGTTGCAAACTGAGGTTTTGAAAACTTTTTATGGTAACTCGGACGTTCAAAAAATTCTATCTTGGTCGCTAGATAGTGGTTATTACAGCGTTAGAGCTACATCTCAGGCTATGAAAGAAGAGGCGGGAAGTTATCTTCTCTTCTGTTGTTCCTCAGCCACCATAAGCCAAACAACACTAGACCTATTCCAGCTAACGCTACTAATCCACCGATTATGAGTACGCCACCTAGTCCACTAGAGTTGTCCGTTGAACGGTTTACTTGTATTTCTCTCTCCAGTCCTCTAAAGGGATTTCTGGGTTACGTTTGGCAAGAACCACACATTCCTTAGCTCGTGCCACTTTTATGCTGTCAGCAGAGACTTCAAGCCCTTCAGGTTCCAAGCAAGCTACGCCTAACTCAGTGAAGTCATTTTTGATAAGTGTATACTGACCATCTTTGAACGCCAGTTTTCCTTTTAATTGTTCTTGATACATTATTTCAACCTCATACTGATGTGATATGTCAACATATTTCATGTTAGATATCTCAGACGAGATATAAAACTTTCGGTGTCGCTGAGACAGATACTATAAATATCACATTATCCACACATTAAATGGCGAACTCTATGAGTGAGTATTCAACCATACAAGTCCCAAAATCTACAAAAGACAAGATAGAAGAATACAGGCGAAAATATGGCTACCCCTCGTATAGCCAAGCGGTAACAGCCCTTGTCGAAAGACATGATATCGCTGAAGATATAAAGAACACCCTTGTAGAAGAGATGAGAAAGGAGATAACAAAAGAGGCGATAGGTGAGATTACTAATCAGTTTTACAGGCTACTATTTGATGTTGTAGGAAAGTTGAACAAACCTATCTCACAGACAACAATTGATGACGTCTCAAATGCCTTAAGAGAGTTGGAAATGAAACGAAAGTCTGCTGCTTCGGTTTCTTCGCAACGTACTCCTTGATTAATTACTTCATGACCTCATTTTTTTCTGTAGATCTCGTTCAATAACCTAAAGGAAATAAATGGCTTGGGTTCATGCGTCAAGAAAAACCTCGGATTGCAATAAGAAGAACGTTTCGCTGGTGTTCACTTCTTTGCTCTTATATTTCTGACATCTTCCGTTTTCACTATAGGATCGTCAGATGGTTTGAAGAATTCATGCAACTCATAAGGGGATATTATGGAATCAATGAATGCTGGTTTCCCTGAGGATGACAGGTTGCTCCACTCATCGATTGCCTTGAGGACTTTATTCATCAGAATAGCGAAAACGGACGACGTAAACAGTTTGGCCTTCCCTTTTGCCACTTCCTCAGCCTTTCCAGAAAAAACTTCTTTTTGAGTAATCAGAAGCGCAAATGTTCGACAAGAAGTTTTTCTCTCAACTACTCCACAGTCCCCTATTGATTGAGTAACACTTGCTACTGATTCCTCTTCGCCTTTTTCCTTTGTCTTGGCTTCGATTGAAAGTTGGTATTTCCAGCTTGTAAGCGGCGAAAAGGCGATGAGGTCTGGTTCACCTTTAGCATTATCACCAAGAGCGGTTTCGAATCCTAACAACTCAAAAAATTTTTGAAGCGCTCCCACCATCTGACCGTGAGACCCACTGGAAACATCGCCGATCAATTGATTATAAACATCTTTCCAATTCTTCTGTTTCGATGAGTTTCTGTTGATGAAGTCCTCATACCTTGGAGCTATATTCTCTTTTACTTGCCTAATTTCTATTCTCTCCAATTCAAATGGAAGTTTCTCAGATTCTTTTTCAACCAAGGAATTGTATACCGCCCTCAAATGATTAAACCAGCTGCTGTTTCCTCCATAATCAATTGCTTTTTTCAATGCTTCTAAGCATAATTGCTTATCACGGGGATTATTATAGTGATGAAAGGCGTTGAAGTAACACATTGCCGAAAGGTAGTAGCTGAATGCAGACATCATTTCCAGATTTTGATTAGGAAAATTTTCAGCATTTTGTCTGCACTGGTCGGCAACAAAATCGAAAAGCTGTCCTGAGCTTTCATAACTTCCTGCTAGCGCTTTTTCCCATGCCTCTATCTCCAAGTCGTATTTAGAGACAAATTGGTTTATCTTTTGGTGACTCCATGCTTTCTTCTCTTCCTCTAGAATTTTGTAATAATTACTGTCCTTTGCCCCAAAAAACAACTCCTCACCATATTTTATCGCTTGTCCAATGTCGCCTCCTTGTGACAAAGCGTAACCTGTCATAAGTTCTGCGTACATATTTCGAGGGAGATACCGTAAGTACTGTTCTTCACCAATTAACCTTGCTAGAATTCTGGAGTCAAGGATGTAATACAATGATTCATCAGTTTCAAGTCGATTGCATCTTCCGAAGGACTGAGTGAGACGGTTTCCTACTCTCTGCTCCACATAAAAGTTGTTATTCAGTATGGTTGATTGAAAGGCGTCAACAGAATCCCATATCGCAGGCAGACGGACGATTACCTCGACTTGGCATGTCTTTCCCGGGAAATCAAGTCCAAGATATCTATTTGCACATAATAAAACTCCGCTTTCCATCTTGCGAGTGAAATATTCAGAGTCGTCAGCAGTTTTATAGATGAGGACAGGGATTTGCTTTGACTCTAGAAACCTTCGGATGCGGTCCGTGTCATAATGGGAGTTGGCAAGAACAAGGACCTTCTTGTGTATTCTCGTCAAAGTCAGCAATATATCAAGACACTTTGGACCTACTCCGGCGCCTAGATCCGTCTGGTCGAGCGGAAATATTAGGCGTTTTCCCATGGTTTCAATTTCTTCGAAAGCCTCTCTGGATATTGACTGTTCATCGATTATGTGAATTTGAGATTTTCCAATACCAAATATCTTGTGCAAGAGTTCTTCGTCAGGAAGAGTGGCACTCATAAAGATAACTTGGCCAATGCTACCCATCTTAAGCAATTTTTCTGGGGCTAGAAGCGAGCGTAATTCAATCTCATAGTTTGTGATGAAAATGAGAAAAGACGAAAGCATCGTACGATTTCTTTCAAAAGAGAAGTTAAAGTCTGTATCTTTTCTAAGTTCGGGCATATGCTCCTGCAAGACCCTCAATACGTCAGCAGTATGAGTGAAGTAAACTAGCTCGACCCCAGATTGACTAATTCTCTTTCCTTCAAACTCTCTAAGATTTGGGTACAGATGCGCATATGAACTCAACGCTTTAATGACAGCATTGTAAGTCTTTGGGTGGGTCTCTCGGTTTATACGAACTGTAAAAAACTCGTTTCGCACGGTCTCGAAGTCACTAGCATCATCTATAACGAGGACATCCGGAGGAAAGATTTCCTGTTTATACTCGGTTCCATAGAGGAAAGCATGATAATTAAAGATACCAATTAGCTGTTTCAACTTATATCTCCGAAGATTACGAGTCCTTTCAATGAGGTAGGATGTCTCGCCAGACGCGCCAAAAATGGTTGCACTCGGAATTCCTAATTCATCGCATCTTTTCTTCATATCTTCGGCAAGACCTTTGTTCGCTGTAACAATTGCAACGACTTTTCCTGTGAGCCTCCAAGCCTCTAGGATTAGAATAGCGATAAGACTCTTGCCTGAACCCGTTGGCAACTTTATTCCGATTCGTGGTACATTTTGAAGCTCCTTGGCATATTTTGCTAGCAGCTCGTCCTGGGCTTTTCTCAGTTTGCTAATCGACGACCTCGATTTATCCAGCCTATTGAAAAGCTCTATTGGGTCAAACATGCTTTTCACTTCCTAAACATTTATGAAAATATCGAAGCAGGCAATACCGCGCCTTCTAATCCATCAAAGACTCCTGCCGCCGCCATTTTCGCGGTTATGTGTGCCTTTTTGTGGATTTCCATCTGCTTTGCAGTTTGAGGCTCCGGGTAGTACGAGTAAGTCGCAGCCAGCCCTGTGGCAATGTTCGCAATTTCTTTGATCGTGAAAGCTTTTCCTACATCACTTGGGTGAGTTCTCTCAATCTTGTATCTCATGGCGGTCTGCAATCCATATCTACGTTCTCTCGTGGGAACGCGCCTTTCAGCAGGGAAAATGTGGGCTTCCATATTTCCCGTAAGCAAACCTACTCCATGGAGAAATGTGACTCCTAATCCCCCTTTAACGCGAGCTTTCTCACTCAAACGGAAACCAGAGAGCCCGCCACTTTTTAGAGCTTCAACTACAACTATCGGGACATTAAGTTCTTTGTAGGGGAAAAACAGCCCTCGACTTTCCATGTGCTTGATCTTGTTGTCTTTGAAAAAAATTACAGTGCTTGGTGAAAACTTGTCTACTTGACGCAATAGAAGCTCTTTCAGACCCTCCGCCGCATCGCTTAGACGTGTGACTCTGTTTTCGGTAAGGTTGATGCTAATGTCAAGGTCGGGCCCGGATGCCAAAACCGCGCCGATGATGTTTTTTTCAGGAGTACCGAAGTCCATGCAGATGAATAATGGATTTGGGAATTCTGAAAACACATTCGTTACTGAATCAAGTTTCAGCGACGTTGTCCTTCCCCCTAAAGCGTTGTTTATGCTCGCCCAATCAGTGAAGAGTACATGATAATAGCTTCCTCCTGGCACATAACTGTCTGTGTAGTGATGGACTACAGCAGCCTTTTTTCCTTTGGCTTGCCATTCAGCGACTAATCTGTAAGTTCCAAAGTAAACATCATCGGATAAGGCCCGAAAGCTTCCTTTTCCCTTCGGCAGTAAAATGACAAAAATGTTGCATCCTTCCGTCCATGCTTCGCTCATTTTTTCGAGATATGTCGCTGCAGTGAAGTCGTCCAGGGGATAGACCTTGATTCGTGGAGTAACATCGTCGAAAAACTGCTTGATGTTGCAGAACCAGTCTTTCATGTTAACTTTCCACGCCAACATTCCAAGTCTACGACCTCCTGCCCTCTTGCGTTCGAGTCTTTCTTTTTCCTTTGGCGTCACGAAGAATTCATGGTCGAATTCTATTAGGGCCTTGGCGTTCTCTAAAGTCTTGTGGAATTTTGCAGGACCGATTAATGCAACTTGACATTTTTTCAGCTCTGGCGAGACCCTGAAGGCTCTGATATCTCCCTTTCTAGCAGCCCTTTCGTACAATTCGTCTGGATGAATTGTAATGTCTTCTTTGGCAATGTTGCGAACATAGATCAGAGGCTGGGGTAGCCTCCAGAGTATGCAGTCCTCAACAGGATTGTAGAAACTTGGCTCTTTGAATGGCTCTCCTGCTTGAGAGTCGTTGAAGGTTATAGCTTCGCTCAATTCAATGGGGACGGTGGTTTCTCCGATGGTCATAGAGAGGTCAACATTTTGCATGATTTCTTTTTTCACGTAGTCTATCGTGGCAGCTTTCAGCTCCGTCTGCATAGTTGAAACTTGATAATAGGTCATGGGGAAATTGCCACCATGGGGATATCCATTCGGATAGAAGATATTCTCGAATAGGAACCAATTTTCTTGATGAACGATTGGTGCGAGCAAATGGGGTGGGACGAAGAATTCTCTTCTTTCATCGGCAAATGTTTGCGGTTCCACTCTTACAAAATTGCCTTCTTCACTGAGAATAGATTTCTCCTTCCCTGAAAGCAAAGTCAAGTTAAGATCGGCATACGTCCTGTCCAGATCGTTTATCATAGCATCGTACAATGGTCCTTTTGAAGTATTGAATTTCTGAGGATCGATTCCTCTGAGGATTTCCCTTACGATTAATGTTCGTGGCTTTAGCCGTCTCTGTCTGGTTGGATCTTGGAAATAGGCTTCGATATGCCCCTTTACCATAAAGTTGTGCCACCATGGGGGAATTTGATTTATGAACTTTGCTAGAGAATAACCTGTCTTTGGGGGAATCATTCTGGTTCTTAAAGGTAAGGCAATGAAAGGGCGACCGTTTGCATGTACATCGAATGAAAAATGTATGTATCTAAAGGGATCCAAAAATGAGGATTGAATAGCTTCACTGAAAAACAAGAGAGGATTTATTTGCATTTTTTCAAGTAGCGAAGGTCTTTCTGACACTGGAACCCATTCGGGAAAGTCGTCTGTAGACATCCTTCCAGGATCAATCTTGAGCATCCAACCCATTGTTTTATCATATTCCAGCACGGAACCTCGTGGAACGTTGTTACTTCGAGTCATACTCAAGATGGCGCTTCTGCTCCACAGCATACTTATTGCTTGCAGCTCATCTGGGTTAATTGGGGCAAGTGGGGTCCTTAAAGAACTAGGTAACACTTCACATCTGATGGTTTTCCCAAATTCTTGAACATCCCATCGCATATGAGATACGGGTTGGCTTGAAACCACGAAGATATCGTTTCCCCTGACCATGTGTGCCGTAGGTACGTTTTGTTCTTTGAAGACATGATATGAAATACGTGATGCCAGTGTATAGAGTTGAGCATCATTCAGTGAAGAATTAACCTTGCAATGAGCAACGTAGTATTGAAGTTTGTCATTTCTGAAGTACTGATCTTTTGCGTTCAATATGGAGAACTTGAGAGTCATTTTAACCCTCCGCAAAGGCTGATAACGAACTTTGTTCCAAGTATTTGGAAAGTGTTGCCTCGTAGCCATTGAGCCTATTAGGGTTCATTGATAACATGAATGAGGGATTGTTTCCCAAGAATCCGTTTCGAACATACGTGATAACATGAGGGGGCTTGCCGCTTAACACATCTCCTCCAAAGTATTCCTTTCTTCTTGGGGATTTCAGTCGCAATTTGCCCTTTTCTGAAAATGATGGATCTTGGCAAAGTTTCTTAATGTATTCAATATCTACTAGGTCTGTATCTGAATCTGTGAAGCATGGTTGTGGACTTCCCAAACTTAGGTTTTCAAGGATGTTATTAGGGCCCCTTCTGCGTCTTGCTTCTTCGAGCAATTGAGAGGCAAGTCGTTCGAGTAGGTTGGCACATCTTTCTGGGTCTGCACCAAGAAAGGCTAGCAAAACTGTACATGTTTTGCGTTTGTATGGGGCGGTGAAAGGTTTGGTCTCTATCCTGTAGCGCTTTCCATCTAGTACGATATTCGGGATAGCCTTCGATAACTCTCTTTCGATATGTTTTGATTGCATTAAGGACATCTTGCCTCCATCTTTGAGATATATTGGAATTATTGCAGCTAGCCCTTGCAAAAGCCCTCGTGTCTCATAGTTATCAGTTTCTCCCAGTTTGACCACGTCGACTTCTCTATCTGCAAATATTCCAAAATAGCACACTCTCTCAGAGAGACAACGTTGATAAAGGGGACACAAGGGGTCGTCTTCAGTGCATTCCCAATCCCGCCCTGCTGCTGTTCCTGGACTATATATGGAGCACAACATCCTCTTGTCAATATGAGAACGGCATTTGGCATCGATGAAGTCGCCAACTGGGGCCAATTGCCAACAGATTCCTTCATCGAATAAAAATGCTCCTTGAGTGCATCTTCTTATTTTTCCAAGCGAGATTTTGGGAACTTCCTCTCCGGGAACGAGGTTCCATGAATCTTGGCATTCGCCATACTCACTGAATAGCCCCAGTTGGTATTGGCGTTCTTCAAAATTCCATCGGCATGCCAAAATCATTTTATTTTCTTCCACGGCGACCACCTCTTTTTAGTGTTTTCTTGGCAAATTCCAGAGCGTCCTTCTTGTACACTCGGGGGTGACTATAAAGAGAAATGCTGCCTCCGTAACCGCTTGCTCGCAGCGTTCGTGCTAAAGATGGAACAGTTGACGGATGTATTCCAAGCTCGCGGGCAACATCATAGACGTTAACCGAAAACATGTTCTCGAAAGCGCGCGCTGTCATCTGGCGTTTCTCATGTGTGTCGTAGTCATTGGACAAGTTATCTCGAAGTGCTTTCCAAACAACCCCCCAAAAAGTGAAGCCCAAAACTCTATGCCAAAACATCTCCGTTTGAAGCGAAATATTTTCTAGAGTTTTCGGGTAAATTTGGCCGTACTCAAGATAAGCGAATGGCGCACCATAGGCAATACACAGAAGCCGCTCTCCATCCAGCGTTGTAATGTATCCCCGCCACCTGTTTATCAAAAAATAAGATTGAAGTTCTCCCCACTTCTTTTCTATTGGGTCGATTAGAGCATCAGGAACAACTGATGGAATCTCTTCAAAGAAACTCTTAGGTGTTGCCTGCTCGCTCAAAAGTGCAGTAGTTTCGAGGAGACTGAGAGGATCTTGCATCAGCTCCAAGAGAAATGTGAGATGGCGTGACTTGATCTCTTGTTGAGATGGAGGTGAAGGTATAGCGAAAGTTGCACCTTCATGTTCATGAAGAACGATCGGTAGAAAATCAGGAAACTCTTTGACCAAATGCCGAGCGTTTCGCACATTAGCTACGATCTCAAGCGTGTCAACAAGTTTCTTAACGTTAACAGGCGTTCTTGAGGTGAAGACGGTTGCGAGTTCCTGTTGAATAGCTACAACAGCACTCGAATCGAGGCTTGAGGTTACCTCAACAGCTTTTCTAGGGTTCTTAACAAGTAGTGGGTTGATTAGCTTCCCCTTTTCCGTTATTAAGATTCCCGCATTCTTGAACTCATCAATGAATTGGAGAGCGTTTGGGTTCTTTGCATAGTTCAACAATTCACTCTTATTCATAGGGAGAAAAAGCTGACCGATTTTTCCGAAACTAAGTTGCGATGGTTCTGTAATCAACTCTGCTGGTGCCATCGCGATGTTAGCTGCTTCTCCTCGACTAAATTTTCTTGTAATTTTGTCTAAGCTATATGAGAACAAGTATGAGTAGCGTTGAACTCCCCTATGACCAAGAACACTATGAAGACTGCAGATGGTTCTTACCTCTTTGTTGTCGAGAGCTCTGAGGGAGTTTGCGACCGAGTCTCCGTATAACAACAGAATCGCCTTATAACAATCGACCTCTCTCCTTATAAGATTTGCTATATGGTGGGTCCATTGTACTGTAATGAACCTAGATTGAGTCATGATTGCCAAATACGGAAAAACAGCCGAAAAATATTACGAACAATATTTGCCATGGACATGCAAATTGGGAAACAGCACAATGTCTGACAAATCTCTCCTCTTAAAGAGCTTAGGAAACGCAGTATTGTTCTTAGTGCACGGACATTGCCGAAGGCTAAAGCGTTATTGGAGAGGATAATCTAGGATGAACAACTTTGCCAGTTTCATTAACGAATAATTCCGGCTTCGTTGTGTGAATAGGGATCAGTTTTCTTGGCTTAATGTTCGCGATGAAATCCTGCAATTCCTTTCCACTTGCATGCCCACTGGCGTGTATTTGATAAGGTTCAAAATTGTTCCGTTCATTAATCCTAAAGTGTCTTAGCCAGTTGATCATTCGGGTTTCGGAAATTTCCATTCTAGGATCGAATGGTTCACACTGAGCTCTAACATAAACAGAGCTTTTCGGGGGGTCAATGTCTAGTAGGTTCTTGAACCTGAAGTAATCCAGATGCAGAACATACTTTTCAGGTTCTCTTTGTATGTCAAAGGCTTTCTTACCTTTATCAAGATGAGTTTCGTCAACCTTTTTAGGATCTTTATTACTCCACTCATCTTCATCTAAAAGACCCAAGCTGTGTTTCTTATTCACGTAATCTGCGGGCGAGTAAAGCATGCTGTCTGATCTTTCAACAAAGACGCTCGCACCTTCACTGTAAACATTTCTTCCCAGTCGAGCCAGCAGATACGCCAATCGTGAATCAAATACAGGTATTCGACCAGAGTCTTCTGCTGCTTTCTTCACCGTTTCGTAACGCTCAAGGTCTTTCCATGCAAATCCAACCATAACCAAACCTTTCGTGCGTTCTATCAGGTTACGCAATTTCTGCTCCACTCTATTTTCGTCGTCTGGAATCTTCTCATCTACTCTTGTTCCTTCGGTTATCATGACATCTGGTTTAAGGCCATAAATTGAAGTTAAATCAGGTTGGTGTTTTCCATGGAAACGGATGTCTCCAGTATAAAGTATCTGTTTGCTGTCTGCTTCTATAACACAACACATCGAGCCTGGGATTGAATGACCGACGTCGAATCCTGTGATATCCAAATTGCGCGCAATGTTTAGCTTATTTCCTGAGCCCACAGCCTTAAACGTTCTTTCCTTTAGTTTTTGCTTGACAATTTCGTATGACCCGGGAAAGTAAGCGCTTTTTCCTAATTGGCTGACTCTTCTATATTGATATGTAGTTAACTCACCATCATAACCAGACAGATTGCCAATCTGTGATATTGCTTTCATGAGTTTCTGCGATTTTTCGGAACAAAAAATTGGAATATCCCCTAAATATGGGAGATAGCCGCAATGATCAATATGTGCGTGAGATATGAAGATTGCATCCGGGTGCCACGCTTTCTTTTGGCAGGCTTCCTCGTAGCATGTTAATCCGCTTTGCCAGTAATTAGGCGTCGGCGTGCATGCATTGTCCACTCCCTCCGGGCAAAGAACGTCCTTTCTATAGATTCCATCCATTTTGGGCAGGAGACCCAGTTTTTCTAGATCGTAGAACACGCTGTTGGTTCTGGGCTGCAAGAATTCCTCGAAAAACTGGTTTTCTCGTGCGTATGATAATCCAAAATCAAGGAAAATTGATCCATGTTGAGACTTAACTAAAACTTTGTTTCCGCCGATTTCGTTGATTCCTCCATAAAATGTTAATTCAACCATCTTTCCCACACTCAAATGAAGGAATTAGTAACAACAAGTTATTGCCCTGATACATTAAATAGTTTTCCAGGGATCAATTTGCGCGTGTGTTACTGAGATCTCTGCAACAGAGCATCTATTTGGCTCTTAGAAATCACAAAGACATTTCTAAATAATTCCTTGTTCGCTTTCTTAACTCTCTTTACAAACGCAAGGTACTGCAATAGACGTTCTGCATATTTTAGATAATCATCAAAGACAACAACGATACCAATCTTTCCTAATAGTGAACAGTTTGTTACAGATCCAAGCAGATGTTTCACGTCATGAGCGATTGCGTTCTCAACCTCAATAGCGATAAAGCACCTCGGATTCTGGTTAAGGTCAAGCAAAGCTTCATTATACCCTGTTCCCAGACTTGCATTTTGCAGATTTGTTATAAATTGCGCTACTTCATTGGTTCTTGCAAGGTCACAATACAGTTCATTAAGGCTTCCTTCTCTGAACGAAAATGGTCCCACAGCAACATCGCATGTCGGAGAGTAAATAGGTTCCATTCTCATTTGCTTTTCATCTTTTATCAAAGGATTGTTCTCTTCAAGTTCAAGTATTGAATCGTCAATGCATTTTTGAAGAGTGTTCAAGAGTTTTTCCTCAAGTCTTCTCTTTATCATGCCATGATACAATCGACTCGATTGGGACATTCCCGAGCACCATCAAGTCTCTAAGTTGCTACTTCATAATTGTGTTTTGCTTTCATAAAGTAAAGGTAGATGTAATTGATCAACTGCTACCCGAACTAGATGCTTCATGGAACTCCCTTTTGCCTAACGTGAAAATCTACATACGAATTGAGGTGTCAACAAGACGGTAAAAAAGGCATGAAAGCTTGTTCTCTTTCTTGGAAAATTACAGAGTTATTTGCGGATGAGGTTTCTGGCACAGTTAAGCACTTTTTACGTGTTTCGTGGTGGTTTTGTTGAACTGCCGTTTTCCAGAGGTGTCATTGATATTATTGGTTCTCGGGATAGCAGAACACGTAACTGGTCGAGAGTAGGTATTCCAAGTATTTTTGAGAAGGTGTCATCAATAATTTTCCTTGTTTCGTCACTACTCATTTGAGGAAAAGGCAATAGATCTCGATTATGAATTTGCGTCCAGAGATCATCGAGAGCATCAATTTGACTTGTATCCAAGGAATTCAAATCCAGAATCTGCAACTCTTCATACCATGCCTTGGGGAACTTCACCCAAGCTCCTTCAGTTTCTTGACGCTGCATCAACATCGTGAAAAGTCCTAAGGTGGAGTTAAACCAGAGTGCCAAGCGTCGCTCCATAGTCGTTCGCTGCGCTGCATCTTCAGAAAGCCATCTTGTGGGCCACCATACGTTGGATAGCGCGGGAGCTGGTAGAACCACCCCTACGACACGACTTGTGGTAAGTCTTAGTTCCTTGGGTAACATCAATGTTCCGGAACGTCCCCACAGTAGATTTGCATCACGCAAATGACGCCCTGGAAGAGGCTCTGTCAAAGGGCTCAAGAATTTATTCGAAGCTTGTGTAAGCTGACTCAGCATCTCTGCATCATATCCCCAAAATGCTGGATAAGATGTCAGGGTATTTGTAAGAGAAAAACCATCATAGATATCTCGACCGTCTGGACCAAGTGTTGTTACATCTGAAAGTTTTACAGTTTTGAGAGTACCAACTCGGCCGAGTCTTGGTAGGAAAATCTGTCGTTGCGAAAGATAATAAGCAGTGCGACAAAGATCGGTTTGTGCAAATGCCACAGGTAATGCCCATAATACTGAACTCAGCTCTCGGAGCGAGAGTTTTACCAATTCACCGAACTTTTTGCCATCAGTTCGAATTTCACAGGTTCCAGTGGTTGCAATTAAGTCCGCTGGTGTTTTTCGTTGGACTTCTCGTACAACAGCCAAGGCTTCTACGCTGGTTTTTGGTTGATTCCAAAGATTGATGAACTTTGTCTGGATTGATTCATCATTTTTTCCTTTTGCAAGCACCAACAGCACTTCGCTTAGTTTGGTCGACTCGGAAAAGTTCCAGTTGTTAGGCTCATGACTGCATATCACATATTGTAAATGATAGTTTTTGAAAATCAACCTTGTAGGGGCCCAAGTTACGCCAGCCAAGACTGCTTTTGGAAGAACGAGGGCTAGAACGCCATCTTCAGTCATCATGCTATCGGCTATCGCAACAAATACAGAACCGAGCCCCGCAGTGATGTTGGCTTCAAGTTCACTTTCATCAAGGACATCTCGGAGTCTTTCTTGAAGTTCTCCACGCTCAGCTTCGCTGACTCCACCAAATAGGAGATTTCCATACACGCTACGCGTAAATGGTGGATTCATGGTGCAGATGTGAAGCGATGGCAAGGCGGTCGCCATCTTTTTCTTTGTTGTGGCTTCCTCCGGACCTATAGATGCTCCAATCAATGTTTTCTGCACATGCAAAGTCTTACCTTGAGCGAAATCGATACTACCGAGTCTTCTGGAACTACCTCCAAGAGGTAATGCGTAAAGGTGCATGTTTTGGACAGTAACTCTTGGATCGTGCATTGCGATTGCTGAAGCGGCTAAATGCACCGCAGATGAGAGAACATCAAAGCCCCATAGACTATTCTCAACTAGGTTTCTATGGACTTCGTCAGGATGAGCTCTCTCCCCGCTTGAAATTGCCTCGTCAATGTGTCTGTCCACGACAGCTGCCATCGCAGCCTTAAGGAGAGTGCCTGTGCCACATGCAAGGTCCGCTATACGCAGTTGACCAATTGAATCAGGATCTGCCCATTTAACTGCCGCCCAATTATTCTCACTGATAGCTAGTTTCAGGAGAAGTGTCGCAGCTGGTATTTTTGTATAGAAGGCTCCAAAGAATTTAGCATCGGCTAAAAGTCGATGAAAGATGCGACCCATAAGGTCGTGACGAAGTGCAGCCCTGTTTCTTGAGATTACAATTGCCGATTCAGCCAACCTACGCAATGCTTTCTCTGTTTCTGGAGATGAAGGTAGTGCCAATAGAATTTCTCTAGCTACTCTGAAGATCGGTGCGAAATCGATATTGCCGGTTGAATTCGCCCACAATATCCAAAGACTCCACAGTCTTACGCAATGGCCTTACGTGACCTTCTCTCTGCGAAATGAGCTCTTGAAACAACATTGCGTTTGCGAGCGTCAGAGAAGCTACTCGATATATGCGCAGATCGTTACTCGCCATGTTGGTCTGCTTCCTGTCTCCGTGGTACCACAAGCAAGTTTCGAAGACGCCCAGCTGTTCCTGGGGAAGCTGCAAGTTGCCTTGAAGCTACTTCTATGCTTTGACGCAATTCCTCTACAGATGCATTAACTATATCTTCATGCACCAAAGATTCATATGCTCTCCGGAGTATTGCAGAGAGACCCTCAAGATCTGAATCTATCCATTCTCCAGCTCCTGCTTCAGAGAAAACTTTGATACGAAAAGTCACTGTACGCAATTTCTCTTCAAGGGTAACCCAATCTGAATATCTGAGCTCAGGGGGATACCTAACTGCGATTGCGATTGACGCAATACCTTCCTCTATTCTCCTTAAACAGTCAGTCTCAAGCGTGCCTTCAACATTTGGCCTATCTGCAATCCTACCCTCTAAAACAACTCGTACACCCCAGTAATCACCGATAGCAACATCAGGCAAACGTCTTCTCGCATCTTCAGATAATATCGACTCGGGTACAGAGAGGAGGCCACTACGGGATAGCAATTCTGCAAGTTTAACATTCAAGACTTCTTCTCTTAAGCCCTGTGACCTGTCCGCACTCCTTCTACTGGTTCTTGCCATGAGCCTTCTTATACCTCTGACTTTTTTCTTCGGATTATTATTAACTACTTTGGCTCACCTAAAACTTTCCCACATTTTTTGCATTTAACACTTCTGAAGTCTCATAAAATGAAATCAAAACCCTAACTTTGGGGCGCACACATGAAGTAAAAGTCATAAATAATCAAGGTTAGAACTATCAATAATAGGTTGAGGCTGCAAAATGCGAAATAATTGTGGTACCGACAAGAACGGGAAATATGGGATTCTTGTTGCGCGCCAAAATAGTAAAACTAAGTCAGAGGAGGCAAAATCAGGGTGCTAGACAAGAAGAAAGTAAAGCAAATTATTGAACCCTTTGAAAAGGAAGTTTATGAAGTCTTGCTGAAACTGGACAGGAATGTTGAGTTTTTTGACGTTGATGTATACTTTCAAAGGTTGCACCAGTTTGAGAGTCAGGCAAATGTTAGATCGGATTTTGAGATTAATTTCCGAAACAATGACAAAGAATATTTGATTGTCTTAGAGTGCAAACATCATGCAGACGCATCGGGCAATATAATGAAAGATCTAGAAGGCTTTGCATCCAGACTCAATAAGATTCGAGAAGAGTACAGAGCCTCAAATTTCATTGTGAAACCCATATTTCTGGTTTGGATAGAAAGTAATGAGGACATCCCACCGCCAGTACAGAGGGAAGCCATAAAATATGAGATACCATGTTACGAAAGACTACTGATTGACCAATTCTCAGAGGCCATGGATGCTCTAAGTCCAGGAGTCGCATTTCTAGAGTTTTTACACTCTTATTGCGGAATAGACATCTCTTTCGAGCCAGCAACTCTTTCATTCAGATGCTTAAAGAATCAGAATTTTGACCGTCCTACACACACTTTTTCTATGCCTGCGAAGGAACTGATTAGAATATCATATGTTAATAGAGCAAATATAAACAAGCGAGATTTGGCCGAAGCATACCAAAGAGCAGTTAAGGAAAAACGATTAGGAGAAATTGCGAATTTCGTTTTAGAGCAGAGTCGTAAGAGCAAGATAGAGGTCTTCCCAAACAATATCGTGGCAAATATGAAAGATTCTAAGTTCATCCCAGATGAAAATGATCTTAACAATGGCACGATTGAAATTCCGAATAGATATGGTGCATTGTGGATTATTGACGGTCAGCACAGGTTATACTCTTTCTGCAAAATCAAGGATGAAAATGTGAGAAACAAATATCGGTTCATTGTTACAGCGTATCCTTGTATTTCCTTATCAGATCAAGCAGAGATATTCTACACTATCAATGACAAGCAAGAAGGTATAAACTCGGACCTGATAATGTTCATTCAGGCCCAATTATTGGAGAAAACTAAAGGTTACGCCGCTAAGATATTACTTGATATTGATAAAGAGAACATCTTTACCAAGCCCATCAAGAAGGGATTTGAGGAGAAGGAAAGAGGTGCGTGGCTCAAATTAAGCACGCTAGTTAATACTCTTACTGAAGAAGGTTTAATCAACTATGATAAGGCCAGCGGCGGTCTACTTCAAAAAAACAGAGACGACTTAGAGACACCTTTGAGCATTATGAGAACATACCTAATATACATTCAAAAGCATTTCAGATCTAGTTGGGATGATGGGAGAAAAGGATTTGCTCAATCCAATCAGGGACTAGCAATACTATTCCTTATCCTCAAAAAAATATTGGAAACCAAAACTAGAACTAAAGAAGATTTAGATGACATTGATGAAGACATAATCGAAGATTATCTTGGCACCATTGACAGCAGGGCTCTTAACACCAGAAAATTGATTGGAAAAGCCCTGGGAGATATACGAAGCAAGACTGATAGGCGGGAAGCTGCAAGAGAGCTATGGGAGTTGATAAAGTAATATAAGTTGCTGACAGACAACTGACAGATTACACGCGGGGACAAACACCAAACTTATCCAATTTTTCTAAACAGACTCAGCTATTTTTCGCTTATATGCTCTTGAAGGATTGAATTGGTAAAGGTGAAACTAACAGTCAGTGTTCAGCCGGAGCTGTCCGATGGACGATGAACAGATAAAGAAGGGCACTTCGCAGACAGAAGCCACGCCATGCAATACGCTATACTTAAAGTGAAAGAACTTATAGAGAAGGGCGAAATCAAACTCTAGTGTTCGAGGATATCTGCGTTAGAATTTCGCTGACGTACACACGTATGTTACCGAAGTGAAGGCTTCTAAAAACCAATTTCTTGCCGAACCCAAACCCTAGCAACCTCCTTTCGATGGCTATCAATGTCAACACATGAGTTAGAACTTTGATGATGGCATCGTCATCATAGAGAAAGCCGGATACTCTGATTCTCAATCCCACTTCTGGTGGAGCGGTTAGAAGGAATTTCATTTTGTCGTCTGGCAAACATGCGGTCTGGATAAGGTCAACGCCTTCTAACGCCAAAGGATTTTCCCTACCCATTAACATCACGTTCTCAAGCCGGGCATTCCGACCCTCTGGGATCTGCGCTTCCGTCTCTTAAAGTTTTTGAGCCTAGTTTCTGGGTGTTTAGACAAATAGGCGCAGAACGCTGGCTTATTTCGGTAAAAATTCCCTTTACTAGACTTTATATGCAAATCGGGCTGGGTATGAGTCGACAGGTCTCGAGGGCGTAGCATGGCACGGTGTCTTCAGTGATGCCGCTTAACCAGGTTTTGGTCGGCCACTGCATTGAGGTTATGAAAAGGTTTCCAGCCGAAAGCATCGATATGGTCATGTTCTCGCCGCCTTACTGGGGTCTGAGAGATTACGGCGAAGGCACAGAAACAGTTTGGGGCGGCATCCAAGACTGCAGACACGAATGGGTCGAGGAAGTGTGCGGGCTTGTCCACGAGAACAGAAACAATCTTAGAGGCTCACAGGAAGAAGTGCTTGGCAAAACTGGGACGGCGTGGATAAGGAAATACGGTCAGAAAACAATGGGACTTTGCGTCAACTGTAGGGCTTGGCGTGGCCAGCTTGGGTTAGAGCCCAACTATCAAATGTATATAGACCACATGGTTGAAGTTTGCAAAGAAATCCAGCGTGTTTTGAAGAAAACCGGCAACATGTATATCGTCCTCGGCGACACGTTCATGCACAAGCGAAAGCTTGGAATTCCCTGGCGTGTTCGCCTAGCCTTAAACGAGGACGGCTGGATATCAAGAGGTGACATCGTCTGGCACAAGCCAAACCACATGCCCAGTTCGGTTAAAGACAGATACACGAACAGCTACGAGTTTATTTTCTTCTTCACGAAAAGCCGAAGATATTACTTTGACTTGGATGCAATTCGAATTCAACCACGTTCGCCTATTGTTTGGAGCCGAAAAGGATCGTCAAAGGAACCTTGGAAAAACAATAATCCTCGCACAAGATGGGGTCTAACAAGAAAAGAACTCAAAAACCTAACCAAGCATGACTTAGCTGTTAACCGTGTTGGAACCTTCAGCTATTCAGATCCTCTTCACACTAAGGCGTATAACATCAAAGGAAGGAACCCAGGCGATTACTGGAGCATTTCCACCAAACCATTTAAAGGCGCTCATTTCGCTGCTTACCCTCAAGAAATATGCGTTAAGCCAATTCTTTCCAGCTGCCCTCCAAACGGGATAGTGTTGGACCCTATGTGTGGAAGCGGAACAACTTTGGTGGTCGCCAAAAAGCTTGGACGTAAATATATCGGAATAGACATCAACCCCAACTTCGTCGATATTGCCAAGAAGCGTTTGCTACAGGAGTCGTCGGCACTTATGTATGGCTTGCATTGTGTCCTAAAACCTAACTCTTCCAACTTTTTCCAGGCTTTCTAATCCGCATTATTCACCACTTGTTTACTCGCTTAAGGCTTCTTCAATCATCTCGGTACCTAGCTTAAAGGAATTTCTGACCCGCTTCTAACCTCTCACTCGGAGACAATTGTAATCTTCTTTTCTAAATATGATGGCATACGTATTTTCATTCTCCGCTTGCATATTGGGCATCTCACACCGGGGTAAGGTTTTCTTCCGAAGCATTTGCTACAAATAAAACTTCGGCACTTTTTATGGTATGAAATCCAATCCAACGTAGAATCATTACTCTCAGCAACCTCACCGCAAATGCTACACTTTCGAATGGGGTGGCAATTGAAACCAGCTTTTCTCATGAGACGTCTCTCTATCTGCATGGCGCCAAGGTTCTCCTCAAAATAGCCATGATTTCCTACAATTTCTCTAGCAAGCTCGGGAAAGAAAAATTCAAAATTTCCTTCATGGTCTGTGTACTCCCAGATATCTGGAAGAAGGTGTGGGTACTTCTCACAATATAACTTCACTTCTCTTAGGGGTTCAGGAGAACTGTCATCTATTTCCCCATAAAGTTCTGGCTCCAGGTATTTTATCTCAGAAGCCTCTCTTAAGAAATCGGCAGCGTTTTGCCTGCGTTCTTCAATTGCTTCGTCAGTCGGCGGTTTCCATCCAGTCTTTGGAGCAAGCTCGTATAATATGACTCTTACCTCTTCAGGCGCCTTTCCAACCTTAAGAGCAACTTCCTCATCAGAAACTTCACCACATAACTTAAACCTCAACTCCTCAAGAACTTTTTCTACTAGTTGCGAGCCAATTTTTAGCTCTTCTATTATTTCATCAGGCACCTTAATTACCTCAAGTATTTCTGCCGGGGTGCCGTCATCCTTGACCAGCCAAAGCTCTATACGCTCCAGAATCTTTTCGGGATCCATCTTCTCGGGGTAAGTTATGCTCAACTTGCGTTTTGTCGTTATCTGAATTGTCACATTCTTAGGGTCCTTCAAATAGAAAGTATACCTTCCAAAAGATTCGCTTGCCCCTCCAACTATTTGGGATTCTTGCAACTTTTTCCACGTCGCATCATAATCCAGATTGGTTTTGAACCACTTTTGCTCTTTCTTGGCGCTCACCGAAAAATAGGCTCCTTTCAAGACCCCTTAATCGTTTTCCCGTGAAAAACAATGTCAAACCAAACCTTAATTAAGATTGCTGGCGTCCGCCTAACCAGGGATATCTACTCCAAACTCAAAGCCATCGCCAAAGCCCGCGGTGAGGATGTTAGCGACTTCATCCGCAGAGCCATACTTAAAGAACTCGCAACTCTGAACTTCTTATCGAAATTCGAGAACAAAGCCCTAGGCGTGAATCTCAAACTAAACCCATGGGACGAAGCCTCCGCAATCTACAAAAGCCTAGAGATCTGCGAAGACACTCTAATACTCACACTAACCACAACACCTAAAGACCTGCGCATAACCTATGCAAGAGACTCAATAGAAGCCAACATACTGACCGAAGCCCTAAAGGACACACCAAAAGGAACAAAAATAGCAATACTCAAAACAGACATACCAGAAAAACCCATAATCGTAAAATCTTTAACGAAACCACAGTCTCGTTCAATTCTGCTTTACGGACTCCATGGTTTCGTTAAAGTGGTTGCTTTGTTTTACGTTGTGCGCGCTTCGGTAAATGGGGGGTTTTGATGCCGGGTTTAAGATTGGTTCGGAGGGTTCTTAAGGTTCGGTGGACTGGTGAGGTTTTTGTTAGTAAGTTTGGCTGTGTGCAGAATCTTATTGACTATCTGTGGTTGAGGAAGAGTGGGAGTAGAGGGTCAGTGATTTTTTATTGTTGGGTCCTGTCCAAGCTTTGCAGTTGGGCAGGGTTGACTCCGGATGAGCTTCTTAGCAAAAGTCGGGAGGAGTTGGAGAAACTTGTCCAAAAGTTTCTTGATGATGTGCATAGTCGAAGTAAGAGGCATGGCATTAGTGCACGGTACGTTAATACTGCTATGGCGTGCCTTAAGACGTTTTTCAGGGTAAACGGTTTTAATAGAGAGAATAATCGGGATTTACGTTTGCAGAGTTATTACCAGGCGCCTAGAACCAGGAATAGACCTCAGTATGTGCCGACGCTAGCTGAGGTATGCCTGATGAGTGAAAGGGCTGGTGGCAAGCGAAATCGGGCTATTATAAAGACTTCGAAATCGACTGGATTGAGAAATAGTGCATTACGCGCTATTATTGTTAAAGATGTAATTAAAGAGCTTGAGGCTGGCTGTGAAAATCTGTTAATTAAGGTAGAGCCTGAGTGGAACAAACGAATTCCCGGCGCCTGCAAAAATAATATTCCATACTACACATTTACGTCTGCTGACGCAACTCAGGCTATCAAAGAAATGTTGGAAGAGAGAAAGGAGAGGTTTGGATTTGTTGATGAGAATGAGCCCCTCTTCCTTTCTGCGGGCTGTCGACTTAACAAAAAACTACCTCTCTCCGATGTGGAGCTACAAAGAATTGTGAAACGCGCAGCAAAAGAAGCGGGGGTCAAAGAGTGGATGCACGTTGGTCCGCATGCGCTTCGGAAAGTCTTTGAAAGCGTTCTAAGGTCACTCATGAAAGATGGAAGTCGGATGGATCCTAAGGACCAAGAGTTCCTAATGGGGCATATCCTACCTGGTTCTCAAGATGCTTACTATGACTGGACCAAAATCAATAAGTTGAGAAGCGAATTTTCCAAACTTTTGTTTGAAGATCAGAAATCACCTGAACTTGAAAGTCTTAATATGTATAAGGAAATGGCGAGAATTTTCGGAATAGACCCAGAAGAAGTTAAGACGAAAGCCCAATCAGAGCGGGGTAGGCTACTGACATTACAAGAAGAGAAGGAAGCGCTTGTTGCAGATATTAAGGCAATATTGGTTGAGTTTTCCCAAGAGGGTGCGGGCGAACAAAAGATAGTATTGAAGGAAGAGTTGCAAACTTATCTTGATAGGGGATGGAAGTTTTTAAGCGTTATCGATCAACAACAAGTGATTGTGAGAAAGCCTTCCACGAATGCTGTTGCCACCGATTTTGCATTTGCTTCTTTACTTGACGAAAACAATGAGAAAGGGATGTCAAACAAGGAAAATAGCCAATGACATGGTATCATGGTTGTATAGGTGACTCGGGTTTATGGAGTCGCATTTGAACGTATTCTTCCAAAACCCTCTCTGCATCTATTCCGCTGCCTTCGAAGGCTCTTGCGACAGCCATCCTTAAAACCTTAAACTTGTTCTCAACAATAACTCTGCCAAAGTTTAGTTTTGCATATTCAGCCCTTAACATCTCAATTTTTGTCTTATCAAAGTAGGGGTCTTCGCTTCCAGGCAAAATATGTCCCTCGAGAAATAGTTGAATTTTTTCGGGGAGCCGAGCTCCATCGACAAGTTCGCTGTGAAGGACCGTTTCAAACGCTTTGCGAAGGCAATGGGGCTTTACGTATTGCCATTGGGGTATTGAAGCTCGTTGGGCTGCTTGTTTTACAACAAGTTGTAGTTGTCTAGAGCTCATTATTTTTGACATCCGCTTCTCGCGTTGTATTTGATTATAATCGGATGCGAAAAGAGGTTCTTGTGGCAAGATCTTGCCATACTTCCCTTCGCGTTCCGTAAGATATAGCTTAAGTGCAAGAGTTGCTTCGTCGCAAATGAAGGTAAAATAAGGGATGTTGTTTTTGCAGGCGTAAGGATCAATCAGCTTCATCTCTGGGTAAACAAGAAGCATGATGTTCTCGATATTTCTTGATAATTCATGGATTACATCTTTGTAAAGAAGTGCTCGAACAGTCGAATTTCTAAGTCCGCTACTATAAAGAGTCAGAATTAGTGCTCTGTCTCTAAGGGAGCATGCGGAATCAGCCATTGAATATATTTCATTCTTTGTCGGTATATACTCAGGTGCCTTCCTATATCTTGAGGGCATGTAGTAACTTTCAATTTCCAGTGCCTTAGCTCCAGTGAAACCGTTCACCTTAAAGAAAGTTTTGAGAAGACCGAGAATATTGTTAGCGTATCTGACGCTATGGTTACTGTCATTGTACTTGTCGGCAAAATCCTGCACTGCTTTTTCGACTTTTCTTTTGGGTAATCTCACAATCTCTTCCGGAGTTAAGCCTGTTGAGACGCAAATTAGGTGGACTTGCCTTAGGTAAGCCTTCTTGGAGGCAACGCTACCACTCTTACGTTTTAAGTGCTTCAAGAGCAAATCCACGCTCAGAAACTCGCTCGACCATCCCTCAACCTTTAAGTACTCTATATAATTTGGAACTTTAGCAACAACCACAGCAACCGGGGTAGCAGTTGCTGTAACGGTTGTTTGTGTCTCGGTAATATTAGGGTCACACGACATCGCCTGCATGTTGGTAAAGAACTCTCGCGGACTCTGATGCAATTGAGCCAAGATTACTCGCCCCTATGATTTCGATGAAGGGCTTCGGTTGTCAGGGTGCGAGTTTCCAGGCGAGCCAATACTTTCTCAGGGAAAAATTTGATTTCCTTATACCTATTCTGCCTATACTTGAAATCCCGTTCGTCTTTTTGTTCAAGGTTTTGGATTATCGCTAGGAACTCTTCGAACACGGGCTCTAAGACCTGCAGAAAGTTATGACCTTTCTCAACTAAGGTGCCGGTGTCAACTATGCCAGTCATCGCAATGTCGTACCAAACTTGGAGGTGAATGGCATACTCTGTTATCCTTACAACGTAGAGTCCACGCTCTGGGACGGTCCGCTTTATCTCTCTTAGAGCTTCTGAGCCGACGCCTGCGTTTGGTATAACCACGTATCCAACGTTAGCATTCATGCCACTCATGTACTCCGCAACTCTGTGCACTTTCTCTCTGATTGAGTTCAAATCCTCAGTCGTTACCTCGTCAACCACTATCTTAATCCTGTGATTATTGATGTAGACATCTGGCTGATACTGCCCAATCCTCTCGTTGAACCTCACTTCACCATTATTGGACCAAAAAATTGTCGTGATCTTCTTCACACTTTGCTCATGAACCGCTTGGGCGGTTCGGGCATCAGCAAGTTCTTCCAACTGAACCCTCAGTGGATCCCTTTCCAACTCACTAATCTTCTGCTCAAGAGCTTTCATTTCCTCTCGCATCTGCCCATGCTCTCTTTGCTCAAGCATTTTAAAAGCCGACTCCAACCGGTCAGTTATGTTAATCAGCTGTTTTCCAGTTTGCTTGTAGACTTCAGCGTTCCTGTCTGTGATATCTCTGAAGGCATTCGCGGTTGTTTCACTCATCTTTCCATAAGTTTGCTTCAGCAAGTCGACAGCGTCTTGAAGCCTCTTCGAATATTCACCATAAAGTTTTTCCCTTAGCTCCCTAGAATCCGAATCTTGCTTGTCTTTAATCCTCTCGATCTTTTCCTCTAGGCCTTGAAGGTTCTTTGTTCGTTCTTCAAGCATCGCCAACTGTACCGAAATTCCTTCGCTCGATGGTCTACTTGTGGGTTTAAAAATGCCCACTTTCAACCGCTTAGCGAAAAGAATCAACGCGGCAACTATGGGAATGATTATTAACAACCACAACCAATCCATCTTCTTATCACCTGTCTTATATCCGATATCTTATATCGGATATACAGCTTAATAAATGTTTTCGGATATAGTAAATCTTATATAATATAAGCCCCTTTCGACATGAGGGATTGAAATGGGCAAAATCAGCGTTTCATTGCCTAATGGATTGGAAGAAAAAGTGCGTAGGAAAGCCATGAAAGAGTTTGGGATTAAAAAGGGATATTTAAGCAAAGCCGTCATCAAAGCCCTAGAGTCTTGGCTAACGGAAAAGTGACTTCAGAGTTTTCTTCGATGTGCGTCTAACGTGCCGGGGCGCTCGATTTATTTTCTCTGCGTTTTGTAAGTATCTTGTATGTTAAGTATGTTACGGTCAAGACCACAATGATGCCTGCTATTAACAACACGACAATCAATGGATAAAACCATGAAGGCACTAGCGGTATATCTGTCGGTGTTGGTGAAGGTGAAGGTGGTGTGGGATAAGGATATGGGTCAGGCGTCGGCGGGATCTCTGTCACTCACATACACGTCCTAATGGGAGAGAAGGTTAAGAGGCGAATATAACATTTGCTTACTTTCGCTTATTATTACAGATAAGTGCTAAACAACGCCTATTCCATACGAACTCATAGGGTTGAAATGGTAAAGGTAAAACTGACCGTTAGCATCATGCCTGAACTAGTCCGATGGATCGATGAGCAAATAAAGAAAGGACACTTTGCAGATAGAAGTCACGCCGTACAGTACTCTGTATTGAAGGTGAAAGAGCTTTTGGAAAAGGGTGAAATCAAATTCTAGTGCTGTTAAATAACTTGATAGTTCCCACGTCGTGACTGTCAGAAATTTCTCTACCGCGTCTTAAAATCAAATGAGCATTGTCGTCTTTAGCTTGAGACTACTAATCGTCTGGGCTGCGCTATTTGATTGTTGCCACAAGTAGTAAATTTAAAAAATAGCTTCTCCAAAGGTTCATGAGGGTTTCAGTGCAAAACAGCACCTACAGCCTTAGATATTACTCACCACACTACGACAACGACGTTAATCGAGCCATACTCAATCTCCTCGAGGAGTTGAAAAACAAACACGGCATCCAATATGAAGTAGCTCATCTCAAGACTGTCAAATCAGAATATGGCGAACATGTTGAAGAGGCTCATGAAAAGCAAATCTATGACACGCAATTCAGACCAAGAGCGAAGATTTTGAGCGCAAGGATGGGTACGTCAATCCGTAGTGGTCTTAGAAGTCGGAGCGGCCACTACTTCTTCGCCGGCAGAATCGCTATCATCAAGCGGGGGAAAGTGGAATGGTATAATACGTATGGCGAAGAGTTCAAGGAATACGACAAGGGCCATTCAGAATTGGGTTTTCTCAAAGCTCTACTGTCCCAAGGCTTGAGTCTGCTTTCAAGTCTATGCAGAGAAGTTGACATGGGAAATTTCAAGGAAGAAGAGAGACTGCTCGACACATTCATTGACTCAGATGTGCTTAAAGGAAAGTTCGAAAGAGAGGTAAGAGTCGGCGGCAACATTTCAAGTGCCACGTTTCTCGGAAGAGAAGTCGTTCTAGACTATAGGAAGTTCATTGATGCGCTTTGCCACACAGACCATGAGACGTGGATTCTCGAAGCTAAGATGAAGCTGAACTATGAAGCGGTAGGACAGGTTTTGGTATACAGGCATTTATACAAGCAGCAGTTTCCTCATGCAATTTTCAAATTAGGAATAGTATGCAAAACTATTGAACAGGAAATTGGGACCGCTTGTGAGGAACTCGGAATAGACATCTTTCAAGTCGTGCCCGAGAACACGCGTTAGTCTATTACAAGCAAGGGGATGGCAGCCAGGTAGGCTCTTCTTAGTTCTTTTTTGTCTATGTGATCGTAAATGTCTACGGCTTCTTTTCTGGCATCTCCTCTTAGTTCTTGTATGAACTCTCTCCTCATTCCGTTTCTTCTCAGTTGCGTTGTAAACCAGTGTCTGCAGCAGTGTGGGGTGAAGTGGTCTTCGACTTTTTTGCTTATGGGGTTGTGAAGACCAACACGTTCTGCGTGTTTTGTTACTGCATGGGTAACTCCGTGACGTTGTAGTCGTTCGCCGCTTTCATTTATGAACAAGGCTTTACATCCGTTCTGAATTTCAAAACTCTGCCTTGCTATTATCCACCTTCGCAACACCCGGGCGGTTTCGTCATCGAAGAAGACAAGGCAGTTGCTTCTCTTTGGATGGGGTTTAAGCAGGATGCTTTGGTCAACCCAGTCGATGTCATCTGTGTCTATTCTGATGAGTTCCCCTCTTCGGATTCCCGTTTTGGCTAGAAGCGTCACTATGGCTTTATCTCTAGGGTCTAATATGGAGTTGACGAGCATGGTCATCTCGTCAACAGAAATTAGCTTCCTTTCAGGGTCGTACTGACTCTTAAATTGCCTTACATATCTTTTTCTGAAAGGGACAACTGGATTTGCTTCCGTCCATCCTTCCCAAACTAGATAATCGCAAAAACCCGAAAGAGTGGCGAAATAGTTCAGCAAAGTGTTATAGACATAGCCCTGATTGACCAAGAACTCCAAGATCTTTCTCAGGGGCTCCTTGTCTAGTTTGCTTATGCTTAGCCCTTCGCTCCTGAGAACTTGTGAAGCTATTCGAAGAGTTGATTTGTATCCTTCAATTGTCTCTGGAGACAGTCTTCTTAATTCGCAGTCTCTAAGAAACCCTTCTGTAAGTTTGTCGTCGTTAATAGCCGTAGCTAGTTCGCCATTATCGATTTGGGTCATTGTTCAACCCACTTCCAACCCTTTGGGGAAGATCTGACGATGCCGTAGCTTTCCAGATTCTCTAGCTGTTTGGATACGGCCTTAACCGCTTCTTGCTCTGAAGGGCTGATTCTTAGCCTCGACAGAATATCATCACTGCTCACAACTCGTCCTTCCCTCAGAATTTCCACAAGCTCCTTTTGATAACGCCGGGCACCGACAAATTTTTCGTCGAGAAACGGTTGCGCCCGGTACCTTCTTAACTCCTCCTCTAACCTTTCGATTGCAATCTCCAAAACATGTTTCTCTCTCGCTTCCTTGTCAAGCTGCTCTTTCAACTGCTTGCTCTCTTTCCAAAGCTCGCCCATGGATTTGTAATTGGCCTCTTCAACCTGCCTCAACGAGTTCTCCACGTGCTCTACTACAAACTTCGAAAGGCTAACGCCTTGTTTCTGGGCACATTCATCCCAACGCTTCTTTTGTTCAACAGATGGGAGGTAAACGTAAATCGCCCTTTTCTTAATGGTATCAGTTTTACCCAATCTGAACCACCATGCAGCGTCGCTATAGAATCAGCTTGGAGAGTTTTTAAAGTTTACTGGTAAAATGGCGCCGGGTGTGGGATTTGAACCCACGCGGCCCTTTCGGGCCACAGACTTGCTGTCGTTCTAATCTTTGGTGACTCCAGGCTTGAGCTGCGCTTGCGCTCACCTGCTCCCTACCAGACTAGGAGAACCCGGCGTTGTTTGCGTGTGATTTATGAATGAGGTTGCTGGTGTTTTAAGGGTTTTGAGTTTGGCGGTTGGCTTTGTGCCACATCTTTGGATAGACGCCTCGAGGCATGAGCACACGCGTGGTTTTGGCTACCAAGCCTCTGTTACTTTCCAACATTACCTCTGTCGTTACCAACGCTCGGGCAAGGGCTACTCCTTCACCCTTCTGTGTCATCACCGCCACTGAGTCTTT